>Ga0315321_10000641_pt1 | contig 26295 bp, 47 predicted proteins | sample M180m21515metaG_FD_203464 | JGI IMG/M metagenome (GOLD analysis project Ga0315321, IMG submission 203464) | Ammonia-oxidizing marine archaeal communities from Monterey Bay, California, United States - M1 80m 21515 | ecosystem: Environmental > Aquatic > Marine > Intertidal zone | place: USA...
TACACGGCGAGAAGGGGCGATCCCTCAGCGTATTTCTGCACGGCGACAGAGCAGGGCAGTGGACTGACTTTGAGGCAGGAGACCACGGTGATCTGATCGATCTCATTTGCCACTCGAAGGGCGTTGGCATTCCTGCCGCGATGGATTGGGCGAAGAAGCGATTCAACATCCGCGACATCAAGCCGTCGATGAAGGTCAGGTCTGCTCAGATCAAGCGGTACTCGAAGCCCGTGGCTCCCGAGCAACAGAACACTGATTCGCTGCACGCTTTCCTCGAGGGTCGAGGCTTTCGAGATGTTGGTGAGCTGGTGTTCCGGCACAAGATTTATGAGACCGCGTCACTTAAGACTCAAGGCTCCGATCTGGTGTTTCAGTTCTTTGATCCGGCGGGAAAACTTGTCTTCCTCAAGAACAAGCCGCTGGACTACGACGGCAATCCTGGGATGTGCAATCAGTCGGGGATGCAGCAGATCCTCTACGGCTGGCACACCATCCCAGACACTTCAAGAACCGTCTGGCTTACAGAGGGTGAGCTGGATGCCATCGCCGCTCGAGAGCTTGGCTTTCCTGCACTGTCACTTCCAAGTGGTGCCAGCAATCTGACGTGGCTTGAGGCTGAGTTCGACAACCTCGCTCGGTTCGAGGAGATCGTTCTCGCTACCGATCATGATGAGGCGGGTGAGAAGTGCGCGGAGAAACTCAAGCAGCGTCTTGGTGATCGTGCGTTTCGTGTGCGGTTCCCAGCAAAAGACATCAACGAGCTAATCCAAGAGCGCGGCTACGACGACGCCAAAAAGATCCTAAAGACCGCCTATGAGGACGCTAAGTGGCAGGCTCCCGAGCAGCTCAGGACGGTGGTTGAGTTTGAGGATGAGCTGGACGCTTTCTTCGACGCTAAGGAGAACGATAGCGGTGGGTTCCGGTCTGGCTTTGAGAAGTTCGATGAGAACGATGTCCGGTTCCGCGAGCATGACCTGTGGCTGGTTGCTGGGTTCTCCGGTAGCGGCAAGTCGATGATGCTCAACCAGCTTTGCCTGAACGCCATCACCCAAGACCGAAAGATACTGATTGCATCGATGGAGATGACCCCCCGATACACCCTCGGGCGAATGCTTATGCAGACCTGTGGTGTGAGAAAGCCTGAGAAGGACTGGCGTAAGAAGGCGCTCGATTGGCTCGCTCCAAACCTTTGGCTTTTCGTTGATGACCTAACTCCCAAGCCAGCAGACCTGCTTCGCACATTTGAGTACGGATACCGACGTTACGGAATCAACGTCTTTGTAATCGACAGTTTGACCAACATGGTTAGGCAAGACGATTACGAGGGTCAGCAGAAGTTCGTGGAGGCGCTGGTCCAGTTCAAGCTGAAATTTAACGTCACGATCTTCCTTGTCGCCCACGCTCGTAAGCAAGAGAACGAGAGCAGGGCACCCGGCAAATTCGATATCAAGGGCAGCTCCGCAATCTCGGATCTCTGCGACGGCGCTTTTTCCGTCTGGAAGAACAAACCCAAAGCCGAGCACCTCGAAGCCTGCCGGATCTTTAATGAACCAGTGAACGAGGACATCGCCAAGAGCTGGGACATCCACCTCGAAGTGCTGAAAAACAGGCACGGCATGTGGGAGGGGAAAATCGGATTCGATTTCGAGGAAGGCTCCTGCCAGTACCTCGAGCGCAGACCGGCGATACCCAAGGCGTATGTACCCAAGCCCAAGGAGAAACTGTTTTGAACCAAGAAAATTTTGCGATCTCGATCCGCGATGCCGGATCACAGGTGGCTCAGGCTGAGGCTGACCTCGCTGTCGCGGAAGCCAAGGAAAAGAGAACGATGGCGAGCCTGATGCTCACAGCTCAGGTGCAGCACCAATGCAAAACAGCAGCCGCTCAAACGAGTTGGGCTGACAACCAAGACGAAATGGAGATGGCAAGAATTGAGCGCGGCGCAGCGAAAGGATCTTTGGCGGCAGCTAAGGCAAATCTTATGGCGGCGGAAATCGCCTTTAAGACTTGGCAGACAGAGATGGCAACGCATCGTGCTGAGCGCCGGGTCTACGGCGCATGAAACTGACGATCAACATCGAGCTGGAAGTGCTCGAGAACAAAGCGATTGAGATGGTCGTGGATGAATTTTTCATGGACGAGTTGGAGGGGTTGATCGCTGGCGATGGTCTGCGAGTCAACCAAGTTTTAGTCAACTTGGAGCAGCGGTATGAAAAGCCACACACCCTCAAAGGAAGAACGGGCTTGGATGGATGCGATCAGTGAATTCGGTTGCGCTGTCTGCCACAGAGAGTGGGGTATCTGGAGTCCCGCTGAAGTTCACCACATACAGGGCAAGGTTCGTGAAGGCTCTCACCTTCTTACGATCCCGCTCTGCCAGAAACACCACCGTGGCGGTGAGGACACCAGCGTCTACACCAGCCGCCACCCTTACAAGGCGAGGTTCGAGGAGCGATATGGCAGCGAACACGAGATCCACCAATGGGTCGCCCGACAAATCCATAACCAACAAGAGGGGTTCTTCGATTGACGAAGTGACTCCGCTCGAGTGGAGCGTCAATAACAGAAACACAAGGAGGACGAGAGCGATGAAGGAACATTTAGATTCTGATTTTCATGAGCAAGCGCAGGCTTTGCTCGCTGACCAGTCGATACCGGACAGCAAGTATGTAGCGAAGCACGACTCAGTGAACCAGCCAGCCCACTATCAAGGTGAGGTCGAGTGCATCGATGTCATGGTGCAAGTGTTCGGCTGGGAGATGGTTCGAGACTTCGCGATTGTCAACGCTTTCAAATATCAGTTTCGGTGCATGAACAAGCATGAGTCACCCGATGAGGATCTGAAGAAGGCTGCATGGTGGCTGCGGTTCGCCAATGATGACGATCCAAGGAAAGATTCTTGAGTGCATCAGCCCGACGTAAAGGGCATCAGTTTGAGAGAGACATCGTCAACAAGCTTAAGGATGAGCTGGGCGTCGATTGCTCTCGGATTCTTGATCAGTACCGAGAGGGTGAGCTGGGCGACATTGACCTCGATCCATTCGTGATCGAGTGCAAACGCTACGCCTGCAAGTTTGATCCCCCTGATGCTTGGTGGGACCAAGCATGGCGAGCCGGTGAGCATATGGGTCGCATCCCTGTGCTGGTGTGGAAGTTTGATCGTCGTCCGATCAAGGTGAAGTTCCCTCTGTCGCTTTTGGGCGACTACCCCAGAGAGAAAAATTACACCGCCACAACCGACTGGGACACAGCGGTGATGATCATGCGTGAAGAGCTGATCGATGAGGTTTGAGGAGGACACAAGGTTCTATTTCTGCAAGGTCTGCGACACCGACACTCCGCATACCTACATCCCAGCGGAGCATGGCGATAGGTACTCGCCTGGGTGGGATGCCTGTTACCAATGCGATAACTGCGACGATCACGTCATTGAAATGTGGGAGCTTGACGATGGCTATTAGAAATTTCCAGCAGCTCCACCGGATTTGTGAACGGGCGGCGAAAAAAACTCACTACCCAACGGTCATCGCTGAGATCAAGCGGGAGCTGCCCCAAGAGTGGTGGGATGCGGGTGAGAGCACCGTGGCTTTCTTCCTTCCTGCCGCCATCCTCGATCTGCCAACCAAGCTTGATCGTCGCGAGGCGCTCGACAGTATCCCCAAGAACACGCCTACGCCCAACCTGCGAAAGTTTGTGGAGGACGGGATCATGGCGCTTTGGGAGTCGCGTCAGTGACGCTAGCCGCTGATCTGGAAATCGGTAACAAGATCGAGCGCAAGTGGCTCGACAAAATGCTGGTGGCTTTTCGCGAGACCTACCAGACGTTTGGCAAAGACAGTCGGTTTGACCTTGCTGTACCGGAACTGAACGTCACCATCGAGGTGAAGTACGACCCAAGATCGCAGGACACCGGAAATGTGGTTGTCGAGTATCACCACATGAAGCCGAGCGGAATCTTGACCAGCGAGGCAACGCACTGGCTGTTTGATCTTGGAGACGAGGAGATGTGGTTCAGCAGGGCGAGTTTGTTGAGGGCTTTGATGCTCTCAGGGGTGAAGCCGGTGCAGATCCATGGACCTGATGACCGGCACCCCAAGATGGTGTTTCTTATTCCGAAGGATGTCCTTCGTCCGTTTGCGAACTCAGCATTAGTTTGAACAGCTTCAGCGCCATTCGAGGCGTGTTTGTGTGACCAGCCACACCTCGGGTTTTCAGCCATCCTTTAATGGCATCCTCACTGCACTCGAGCATCAACGCGCATTGAGACACAGTTAAACCGTGTTGCTCCTTGAGCCTCCTGAACTCCTGATTGGTTGTCATTTGATCCGCCACGCCCACAGCTCCTTGTTGATGGTTCGCTGGCACCCCATTCGCCCTTGACGATCCAGTGCGCGGATGATGCCAACGCACTCCGCACGAGTCGAGGTCTTGATGCCTTCACCAACCCTCAATCCCTCAGCCTTGGATGCATACTCGGCGTTCTCGAGCGCCATCTGACGGCGAGGCATGTTGCCCCGCCTTTTGTCGCGCTGGTCGCCATCGAGCATGCGATACAAGGTTTCGATCTCAAGGTCAGGGTGGTCATCAAGAAATTTCTTGATTTGGTCGTCAGTCACCACACCGCACCTCCGAAACAGACAGGCTCTCCCAGTCCACGTTTTCGTGGTGATTCATGCAGTCGGCTTGGATTGCCCAGAGCAGGTTGTCGTTACACTGCACTGACACTTGCCCGGTGACCAGCACTGGGGCTGAATTGGCAAAACGACAGGCAATCGCCTCGTACTGGAAAACAATTTTTTCGCGCAAAAGCATCATCACACCACCTCCTTCTGTTTAGGCTCCCACACACCGTTTGAGTTTCGATCAAAAGTCCACCCGAGACCTCGATACCAGCGTTTCAGTTCTGTCTTGCTCAACCCTGTTGATCCAACAGGGGCAGCTTTGCCGGTGAGGGTTACGCCATGCTTGTTGGCAAGATCGAAAAGCCACAAGAAACATTTCTTGGCATGACCTTGCCCTCGATTGGGGTAATAGGTGCCGATAAAGGCTATGTTGGCTTTGTCGTATTCTGCGTACCTATTCGCTAGCACCTCCAGATGGACGGTGTCGTTCCACCACCGTTCGTTTTTGTGTTTCGGCGAATCATTGAATGGGGTTGTCGCCCCGAGAAATTCATCCATAAAAGCATCAAGAGACATTTGCCACCTCCCGTTGGTTTAGCCACTCGCCCACGGTCAGACTCGAACCGCAAATCGTCTCGAGAATCTGGTTCCACTCAGCAAGCGTGAAGCTCGTTTTGCCGTCACAAGCCACCGCCAATATGTACTCGGCGAGTTGCGCTCGGTTGGCGTTCCGATAAGGTGTGTCGAGCGTGTAGCAGACCTTCAGATGAAGGTGATCGGAGATTTTGAAAGGTTTGTTGATCATTGCTACACGCCTCCTTTTTCAGACTTGTCGAACCGCTCGAGGATCACGCGATCCCAACCGTTGAAATCTTCAAACTCTTCGTCACCGTAGGCGGTTTCGTTCTTGTCCATCTGCGCGACGTACACCTCGAGTTGAGGGTCAGTCGAGTTCCGCATGACGATCATGTCCCTTCGGATAAGCGCCTTCTCTTTGCTCTCGACAACATCAAACCGCTCGGGGATCTCGTCGCCGCACCACGCCACAATCCATAGATCGCTCATGACTGCACCTCCTCAGTGAATCCGAGAGCGAAAAGGATCTGTCCGGCTTCGGCGTAGAACGCATTAAATCGTTCTTGGGAATCTTCGGTTAAGGACTCGTTGCCGTGTTGATCCACTTCGATGTCCAGCGATCCATCCAACCCATACATGTCGATCAAGATTAGTGTCAGTTTCGCGGTCGTCTCGACACTCTGCTCACGGGTGAGCAACAAATTCAGCTTGCTCATGACTGCACCTCCAGATGCGCCCACTTTGAGGATGCAGGACTGTTGCAGTAGGGGTGGTTTTGAGAAACGAGGTAAGCTTCGCGCTGCAACCTTTCTGGCAACTGCCAGAAGTGCCGATACCCTCCGGAATATCCGGTGACTTTAGCGTCAGCACAGTACTTAGCCCAAGAATCGAAACTTTTCAGTCGGATGGTTTCTTCGTCTGGGTCTAAGTAGTCGATGAAATCCTCGCTGAAGGATTCGTCGTAAACCACTGAGTAAATTTCACTACGGTTCGCCATGCTGATTTCTTTGACTGGGTACGCCTTCACGTTTTCGTAAAACGCCCACGCCTGATTTAGTGTTTCTAGTTTCATGACTGCACCTCCGTGATTGCCCACTCTGCGAAAACTTCCTTCGCCCTCTCTTGGGCAAGGGTCAGAGCGCCGTAGATCGCTAAATACTGTTCAGAAGGTTCGTAAGATTCGACTGAGCAAGTCCCGTTTTCATGAGCGTAAAATTCGGTGCCATCAAAAGTCCCGAAGGCTATAGCGTTGGAGGTTAGGTGTTCCTCCACGAAGTTGAGGTCATGTCCCAGTGTCATCCCGAAAATCAGGAGGGCTAACTCTTTTTCTGTTTTGATTTCGAGGTTCATGACCGCACCTCCAGAGCCGTGACATCGAGGTCATCGCTAGCGAGGCTCGACAGTTCAGGTTGGCGGGTGACGTTCACGCACAGGACAGACTGACCCATGTTGTCGATCACAAAAGAAAACGCGATGGTGTCGCCGATAGACGCCTGATCGCGCAGGACATTGGCTGGGATGTTGTAACGGCGATCCTTGCGCCCACCCTTGCCATTCACTCGGTAGAACCGAATCACCGACTCGGTGCCATCGGTGAACCGCAGTGGTAGCTCTTGCTTTACGCCGTTTGGGATCGACTCGAAGTCCACTCCAAACAATCGCGCTAGAGCGGTTAGCTCGGCGAAGCAGTCGGGGTTGCCCTTCTCGACCATCGTTTTGGTCAGGGTCTTGGTGACCGCTGGTATTAGTTTTGCTGGTTGCATTGAATGCTCCTAGTTTTTTTTGCGGCGGAAAAATCTCCACCCACCAACCCACTCATACGAATGGGCTGTAGGGTGAGGATTTACCGTTCCCGTAGCGCCTTCTCTGCCGCCACTGCGCGATCCGCAGCCTCAGCCATCCGGCGCAACTCCTCGAGGGCGGTCTGCTTTCCCTTGGCGCTGCCGTCCTGCAACAGCATGGCGATGCAGTCAGCGGCAACCTTCCAACTCATTTCGATTGTCAATTCGTTGCTCATCGCTACGCCTCCACGATCTGAATGTCGAAGTGCATATCGAGCGAACCCCCACGCACCTGCGAATAACAGTGGTCATGGGTGCCCTCGATATCTGACTCGAACCACTCGCCCCACGGATCGTTTCGATCCTTCAGGTTGACGATGTAATGACCGCCGTTCTGCCGTGCATCTGCTCTTTGTTCTTTGTTCATTTCACTATCCTTGTGACTCGAGGATCTGCCTCATCAGCGGCTGGGCGATCAGTCCCAACCGGACGCCTCGCGGCGTTTCGGCTATACCTTTCGGCGGTGAAGTTCCATGCCGCAGTACAGGCGCTCGTCGGCGTACTGCTCGCACTTGGGGTTCTCTGGGAGGGCAGCCATAGCTGCCTCGCAGTCATTGATGACGTGGAGCAGCTCCGCATCGGTCATGCGCCGCGCCTTGGCGATAAACTCGGAGTGCCACTTGCCGTCGAAGTCGGTGTAGAGAGCGCTCATGAGTGCGCCTCCGGCTGCCAGTAGTACCCCTCGAGGCGCTGCGATCCGCTCTTGGTTCTGCGAGAGACCCGCGAGTCCCAAGTGTCGTTGACGACGTTGTCAAGGATCGCCATGTAGTGTCGCGGCAGGCAGGCGATGACGGTCATACCTGCGAAGGTGTAATGATCCAGATAGCCCTTTGGCGTGAGTTCTAGCGCCCATCCGCGATCCGTCAGGTATCGGTGGAGGACTGGCGTTGGGGTGCCGTTATTGCAGCTTCGTTCTAAGCCGCCGGTCATCTCAACCAGCAGCTCATTCAGCTCGGACTTGGTTTGACGGTAACCCCGCCCGAGGGCGATAGCCGTCGCTCGAATTGCACAGTCGCCGGATCGAGCAGTACCTAAACATGCTTCGGCTTTGCCGCCGTCGTTGAACTTAAATCTCATGCTGCCACCTCCTGCGCCGCTTGCATCGCGAACAGCAGGTCAGCCGCCGCTTGGGCATGCTTCGCAGCCTTGAAAATGAACGCCTTGTCATCCTTTAGGGCTTTGAGCCAGCTTGCGATATAGGTGGCGTGATCGGCTCGAGGCTCGGCGCTGACACCCAGCTCGACGCAGAGCAGAGCGGAACCCATTTCGGCGACCAGCTCCTCGAATGCGTAGCCTTCGCGATTCTTCGTGTCGAGGCGATCCAGCCGCGACTTGTGCCCGGTCCAATGCACCAGTTCATGCAGCAGAGTCGAGTAGAAGCATTCCGTGGCGGTGCTGGTGCCGGTGGCGGTGAACTGCTCGCGGTGCAACATCTGGATGAAATTTTTCGCGGGAGAAAAAAAGCACCCCCCAGCCGCTGCTGATCTGATGTCTGCACCAGTATTGGCGACAAAGGCATCGACACCCTCGATCACCTCGGTCTCGTCAACAGCGTCGATTCTGGGAGCCTCAAAGCCATCGACTTGGTCGGCGCTCCACACGTTGGCAGACGACCATTTCATGAATGAGGTTTCGCCAGTCTCTTTGTCTTTGATGGGGATTGGTGCAGTGATCCGAATCGCTTTCTCGCCACCGCGCACTTGGGCACCTATGGTCTGCCACTGGTTGTATCCGGCGGCGTATTGGACCCCGAGCAGTCCGAGGAACAGCGCGTTTACGCCTCGGTATTTCTTGCCCGTTACGGCATTGATCGGTGCGCCGGACAGCTCCGAAAAGGGCTTGGTCCAATTGGCTCCGTGCTCTTCGATAAGGGCGATCACTTTGGCGGTGATCTCGGCTTGTATGTCTCGTCGTTGTTTCATATCACTATCCTTGTGTTGGTTTTGATTAGCACTCGTACCCTTCAGCTCGGCGTTCAGCCTGCTGTAAGGCGAAGTCAGACCAGTGCTGGTCGAGGTCGCGCTCGTATTGGGCGCGTTGCTCTGGAGTAAGTACCGAAAGGTCGTAGCCCTTCACGGTGGTTCGCCCTTTGCAGTGACCGCAGGTCACGTCGTATCGACCGGACGTGTAGCCATCCATGAAGTCGTCGCGGTCGTCAGCGTCCAGCTCTGACAGACTCATGCCGTTAAACACGGGGTTGCCGATCTTCCCCTCGCCGTCGCACTCAGGGCAGACCGTCCATCGCTCGGGCAGGGTGACGGGGACTTCGGTTTTGGTTTGTCTGTTCCAAAAATGCCAGACGCCATCCCAGATCAGCGCGGTGTTCGTTGTTACTTCCATGTTAATTCCTAATTGGTTATCCAAGACGCCCACTGGGCGTTTCGGCTGGTCACCATCCAGCCTCATCAGTTGGATCAGGCGGCGTTCTCCGAGTCGATCAGGCGCTCCCACTCGGCAACCGATAGCTGCTTGCCTTCGTGTTTGCGGATGAAGAGGCGGGTGCCCTCAGCCCATGCGTCTTTGCGCCAGTGACCTTTGAAGCATCGACCGCCAGCGTTGAGGGGCTGACCGGCGTCAAGCCAAGCCTGATGCTTGCGGGGCGATTCCTCAGAGAACCGGCGCTCGACCAACTTGATGGTTTCCCAAGCTTCGGGATCGTTGCGGATCGCTCGGATCTCGTCGTGGCTCATGAACGGGCAGAAGACGCACGAGGACTTGGCGACCTCGACGCCATGCTCGGCGAGCAGGTCGAGGCAGTCCTGACGAGTCATTCCCAGATCTTGTAGCGGGTATTGGTACTCGGCGTTGTCGCCTTTGGGCTTCGTGAACGCGGCGGTGCGCCTGCCCTCGTTGGCTTCGATGCCGATCAGGTAGGTAATTTTTTCGGCGGGAAAAGAATCAGCCACCCACTTCGCGATCACATCGCCTTTGTACTTTTTCGAGCAGACGTGAGAACCGCCAGCCATGACCGGAACGATCCCAAGACGGGTAACCCACTCGGTGATTGTCTCGCCATCCTTCCAGATCACCTCGAAGGGCAAGCCTGCGTCGGTGCAAAGCTCGGCAAAGAACTCGACGTTGTCATATGTCGCCTGAGACTCGGCTCCGGTATCGGCGAAGACCACTTGGTCGATGCCAAGGTCGGCAACCATCAGGTGATGAATCAGGATCGCGGAGGAATCAACGCCGCCGCCGAAGGAGAGAATCCTCATTACTTCACCCCCAGTGCAGCGGTGAGGCGCTTCCACGCATTGGCGATCTCTCGTTGCGGCAGTTGAGCCTCGAGTTCGCAAGCGCGGTCGTGCCACTTCTCTTCGGCTCTCAGGTATTTGTTCTCTTCAGCAGTGCGGTCGAAGTCCGCAGCGCGGCTTGCATGATCGACGGCGAAGTCGATTCGGCGGTGTGCCTCGAGGTATCGGGTCACCGTGCGCTGGTGGTCAGCGTGGACCGATTGAATGCCAGCGACTGGCGCTAGGTACTGCTCGAGAGTCGGTAGTTGGTAGGTCATTACTTCACCTCCCGCGCAGCTTCGATTGAGTAGCCGTGCCAAATGAGCTTGGCAAGCTTGAGCGCCAGAAGCGCAGCGGAGCTACGAGGATAGATCCCCCACTCCTCAATGCTGTACTCGACGGCGACCTCGAGAGCGCGGCTCCAATCGCAGCCGAATTCGTAGTTTGTGACGGCGACATCCGCCATCACATCGATTTGGTCTTGGGTTAGGTAGGTCATGTTCACATCCTTGTTTGTTGTTCGCGCTCGTCCCCGTCGGGTGTTATTCACCCGCCGTAGGCGGATTATACTCACGAATTGGTATCAATCTGCAAGCGGATAATAGAAAATAATTGCAAATAGCATCTAATTAGATCAAAGCGAGAGCTAAAACGTGAACGAAAACAGCAGGTTGGATCGAATCGAAGAAAAGCTTGATCGTGTCGTTGAAACGCTCCAAATGCTGGCGCGAATCGATGAAAGGCAGGACGCATTCGAGCAGCGGCTGAACCGGCACGAGCTGCGGCTGGATCTGATCGAGAAGGATGTGAACGATCACGGCGAGGCTTTGGCGGCATCAACCGGCAAGGGTCTGGTGATCGAACGCGCAGCGTGGATCTTGTTTGCGGCTGCGGTCAGTAGTTCAGCGCATTTTTTTTGAGGCGGGAAAAACAAACCACCCCCCACGCCCGTCTTCTTATTAGGTAGGGAACAGTAGTGACTGATACCAAACGAAAGCTAACGGATCGGCAGGAAAGGTTTGTGGTCGAGTACTTGGCTTGCGCCAATGGAGCGGAAGCAGCACGACGAGCCGGTTACTCGGAACACACCGCCAGACAGATGGCAAACGAGAACCTGTCAAAGCCTGACATCAAAGCGGCGATCACCCAGAAAAGAGAGCAAATCATGAGCGAGACCGAGGACAAAGTGGAATGGCTGATCAACCGTTTGACCAGCGAAGCGATAGACGATGGGAACGGCGAAGCCACCAGAGTCCGGGCGCTCGAGGTTCTCGGCAAGATCTACGGTGCATTCGCCCCGGAAAAACAGGAAGTGACCACCTACTCTGGTGCTTTCTTGGCTGATCTGGACTTGGACGAGGCGCAGTTCGAGCCATTGGAAGAAGAAAAGGCTAATAATTTCAGCGACTTACACTGACTGACCACTACCTAGGCAGGGTAGAGGTCGCCGATCCAGCCCCGGATAGAAGGTAAGGGGAGGGGGGGTATGGCGTCTCGAGACCCCCGCCGCTCGCGCATGTGGTTCCATGTGAGGACTATTAGTAACTCAGCCCTAATTTTCACATCCCTCCAAAAGGGGGGCATAGCTTATGAGAGTACCCGAATGCACAAATACATAATGCGCTCAGAGACAGCCTCAGAGTTCCTGGATATGCCTGTAGGGACGTTTGACGAGGCGATAGCCCCATACCTTGACTGCATTGTTATGGGCGATGACAGCTACTACATGACGGAGGACGTGATGTTTGTCGTCAAATTATTTTTCAAGCGCCCGGAGACAGCGGAGATATTACCGTTCCCGCAATAGGGGGCGGTCAACCTGAGAGTACCTATATGCCAAATATAAGAAATAAACTTTTGTCTGGGGTTGATGTTGGAACCTTGGGGGAGGGTCATTCAGAGACATTGCGAGGCGATGACAGCCCTACCGGCAAGCCGACTATTCTTATTAACGATTCCATTTACACCGGTCGAGCGCGGGACAAGATGATAGCGGCGGAGTCTATTCATTTGTGGAAGGACGTTGACCCAGAGGGTCATAAGAAACTTCTGGATACAGCTCTTGCAGACCCGGAGTACATGGAATGGACACAAAGGTCTTTCGACTATCTAACAGGGAAGATACCAAACCCGGGAACGGGGAAGTTCGATATTCCAAAAGACAAGCTAGAGACGAGGGATTTCGATCAATGGCACGAGGTTTCTCGGTTCGATCAGGTAATTGGTGGCTACATATACGCCCAAGACCCTGATCTGCCCACGATGAAGGATTGGGACCGGTATACGCTGCCTATTGGCACTGATTTAAGGGCAGGGCTTGAGGGTTTCAGGGAGGATTTTGAGACGCCTCAGATAGCTGACCCTAGAAAAAAATACTGATCGCCTGTAACGGATGCTCGGAGCAGGCGATCCCTGTTGCCCTACCCCATTTTTTGTTTACCCGGAAATGGGAAAAGTCGGTAAAAAAAATACGACTTTCCCTGATTGTTGAGAGTAGAAGATGAGTGATCTAACCGTCAGTCCAGTGACGTGGACCCAGATAGCCTTCCAGAAGGTCGAGAATCTCCGCACAGGAGCTTCTGGCGAGGTAGAGAGGGTAGTAGTGCAGGTACAAGAGACGACGCTCTACGAGGCTAAGAATGGCTCTGTGGATATCGTTACTGCACAGGTAGGTCAGAAAGTTAACGTATTGGTGTAAAAGTCTGCTATAAATAGCCCGATAGATTCATTTTGCAATCAATAGGTTATACTCGGCGGATGAACAAGGCGTTAGCAGAATTCTTAGCAAATGGCGGTCAGATAACCCATCTGCCCTCTGGAGTGCCCTCAGACACGAATTCTTGCATGAACTGTAAAGGTCAGTTCCCGACTGAGTCTCTCACGCTACAAGGCACCATACGGCGCTGTAAGAAGTGTGTAGATCGAAGAACTAAATTCAGGAGTAAGCGATGAGAACGGAAGCGGTAGAAAAAGATTTCTTTAACTGGGATCTGCACAACGGTAGGACCGAGTACGAAGCAACCCCGATGCCATATGACCACACGGTGGATTACCTCGAGGAGCTGGTTACGGAGTGGCACCAAGCCCGGAACCTGATCGAAGGATCATCTGACAAAGATCAGTTTGCCAAGCTGATCCAAGAGTGCGGTGAGCTGTCAGAGAGCATCTGCAAGGATCGTAGTGTTGCGGATGATATCGGCGACATCATGGTTGTCCTGATCAATATCGCGGCTCGCAACAACCTGAATCTAAACCAGTGTTTGGGCACAGCCTACAACGACATCAAGGACCGCAAGGGACGCATGGTGGACGGCGTTTTCGTCAAAGAGGCTGATAACCACTAGTGGCTAATGTGCCCACCGACAAGGCGCTGTACGCCCGTGTGAAGGCTGCGGCGAAAAAGAAATTCAAGGTCTACCCCAGTGCATATGCAAATGGCTGGCTGGTACAGGAATACAAGCGGCGTGGTGGCAAATACAAGACGGTGAAGAGCAGTGGCAAAAAAGGGAAGTAGCTTAGATCGCTGGTTCAAAGAGGAGTGGGTCGATATCAAGACCGGCAAGTCTTGTGGTCGCAAGAAGGGCGACAAGCGAGCCTATCCCGCCTGTAGACCCAGCAAGAGGGTTTCCGCGAAAACTCCAAAAACTGCTTCTGAGATGAGCGCCAAAGAGAAGGCTAAGTTCAAGAAGAAGAAGACCTCCAGCAAGCGGATCGACTACAACCATAAGCGGACGAAATGAGCGATGTCAGAGAAGAAGTCGGACTCGAAGCTAAAGAACGCCGGGGTGAGCGGCTACAACAAGCCAAAGCGTACCCCAAGTCATCCTACGAAATCGCACGTTGTAGTTGCCCGGAATGCCAGCGGAGAGACCAAGACAATCAGGTTCGGGCAGCAAGGGGTGAAGGGAGCTGGGAAGAATCCCAAGACCGCCAAGGATAAAGCTCGCAAGAAGAGCTACTACGCCAGACACAATGCCCAGGATTCCAAGCCAGACATTCTTTCTGCTCGGTACTGGTCACATAAAACTAAGTGGTAAGGAGCCTCAATGTTTAAACCGTGTTCATCCTGCAAGAGCAAGGCTAAGTGTAAGAAAGCCAAAAAATGTTTAAAGAAATCAGGTAGTTACAAGAAGTGAAGAAGAAGAGTTGCGATCACCGTGAGACGATGTACGGCAAAGGTGATCTCCGTCGCCCGACGGATCGCAAAAAGTTTAGTGAAAACTATGACCGTATCTTCGCAAAGAAGGAGTCAAAGCGTGGGTGAGATCGTTCTGCAACGCTGGGCATATCACCCTGACGCGACGCTAGGAATCATCAAGTTCTCCGATATAGAGTTCTGGTCGGTAGAGCGCCCATGGCTGGATAACAAGCCAAACATCTCTTGTATTCCAGAGGGTGAGTACAAATTGAGGTGGCGAGAGTCTCCGAAGTTTGGACCTACTTGGCAGCTCGAAGATGTACCGGGGCGCACTCATATTCTTATTCACGCAGCTAACTTTGCGTACCAGCTCCAAGGCTGTATTGCGCTTGGCACCGATTTGATGGGCGACACGATTGCGGTGGCTAACAGCCGAAAGGCGGTGAATCTGTTTGAGGAAGTAACAGAGGGTGGCGAATGGGTGCTGAAGGTAGAAAATGCCGCATATGCGGCACTGGAGTAGCCCGATTAAACCGCCTGATCTGCAACCAGTGCAAGCACCTCCGAGACAAGGAAAGGTGGCGGGATAACTATGAGAGCTACGTTAGTAGTCGCATACGGATCGCCAAAGCAAGAGCAAAGAAGCACGGATTCAGTTTTGCGATAGACAAGGACTACATCCTAGAGATCCTTGAGCGGCAGAATTATCGATGCGCGATAACGGGATTCCCGCTTTCTCGCACCAGTAATAAAGGTGACTACGACCTGAGCATAGACCGAGTGGATTCAGATCTTGGCTATGAGAAAGATAATGTGGTGTTGGTCTGCAACAGAGCCAACATCATGAAGAACATAATGCCACTGGACATGTTTGTTTGGTGGTGCCAAGCGATAGCAAATTATGACCAAGATCGAAGAAGCCGCAAAAAAACTTAAAGGCAACTTCCCGCTATACGCCAAAAATGTACTCAAGATTGTCACCAAGGAAGGTGTGGCTAAGCCGTTTGTCCTGAATCAAGGACAGATGTGGCTACATAACCGTCTTGAAGAGCAGATGCAGAGGCAGGGCAATATCCGCGCCCTTGTCCTCAAAGCCAGACAGGTTGGCATCTCGACTTATGTAGAGGGTAGATACTTCTGGAAGATCACCCAGAATCGCAACGCCAACGCTTTCGTTCTAAGCCACCTAGCCGAATCAACGAATTCGATCTTTAACATGGTGCGCTATTTCTACGACAACATTCCTCATCCCGCTTTCAAGCCTCCGTTATCCACTCAGACTGCCACAACGCTCGTATTTGACGAGATCAACAGCCGTTACCGGGTAGGTACAGCCCGATCTACACAGACCGGACGAGGGCAAACAAACCGCTTTGTGCATGGCTCTGAGGTAGCTTTCTATCCCCAGGGTAATGACATTGTTGCTGGTCTACTTCAAACAGTCGGTGGCAAGGATAGCGAGGTGATACTAGAGACCACAGCGAATGGTGCTGGCGGTTGGTTCTACGATCAGACAATGAAAAGTCTGCGTGGAGAGACCGAGTGGCAAGTCTGCTTTATCCCGTGGTTCTGGATGCCGGAGTACATCCGTAAGCCTAGTCCGTACTTCGAGGCGACACCGGAAGAGTACAAGCTGGCGCAGCAGTATGGTCTCAGTGATGAGCAGTTGTGTTTCCGCCGCGCAAAATTAGACGAGCTAGGTAGCACCGACTTGTTTCGGCAGGAGTACCCTTCCACGCCGTTAGAGTCCTTCCTGACTTCTGGTCGATGTTTCGTGGAGGACAAGTGTCTTCGTGCAGCGGAAGAGGAGTGCTACACCCCGGACTTTCGTGGGGATTATCGCAATGGTGCGCTGCAAGCCCACTCTAGCGGTCCATACAAAGAGTGGTTCCCGCCGGTTTCAGAGGATGCCTATGTAATCGGCGTGGACGTGGCTGAGGGTCTGTCATACGGGGACTACAGCGTTGCTCAGGTATTGGATTCCTATGGCAGGCAGGTCGCTTGCTGGCACGGTCATGTGGACCCTTGGGAGTGGGGAAACCTGATCTCGCAGTTAGGTCAGCGGTACAACAATGCGTATGTGATCGTTGAGCGGAACAACCACGGTCTGACCACGCTTCGGCGACTTCAAGAGATCAACTACCCCAACATGTTTGTCGAGTCATCTGTGGATGGAGCCTATGGCGACAAGCTCACAAAGCGGGGCGGCTTCCTCACTACCAGCAAGACCAAACCACTGATCGTGGACAACATGGCTGCACTCCTCAGGCAGGAGGAATCGGGCATCGCGGACATTGAGCTTGTGAACGAATTACGGACGTATGTCATTGATGAAAAAGGAAGTTTTAATTCCCAGCAAGGGTGTTATGATGACCGTGTTATGGCTTATGCTATAGCCCTGCACGGACTCGCTTCAATGCCCAGACCAAGGGCAAGAATCATACAACGACGATATGAGTCGGTTGACTCTGTGGCGGGTTATTGATGGCTGAGTACGAGTTAGACGTTCCTGAGGACGACGCAGAATACGATGGCAACCAAGACCAAGAGCTGGTCAGTCTGGGTGCTAGGCTTTCTGATGTCTTCCAAGAATACAAAGACGCTCGCAAAGAAACTGAGAACGAGTGGTTGAAAGACCTTCGTCAGTATCAGGGTCAGTATGAGCCGGATGTTTTGGCTCGCCTGAACGAGAGTGGTGCTCGCTCCAAAGTCTTCGTTGGTCTTACCAGAACAAAAGTCATGGCGGCGTACAGCCGGATCATTGACCTACTATTTCAGTACGGCGATTTGTACTTTGCCATACACCCCACTCCAATCCCTACGATCAGCCCAATCAAAGCGATGCAGATGCGTGAGATGGCTATGCAGCAAGTGATCGCTGCGTCTGGCGGCATGGACCCAGCAATGAATCAGGATTTGATTGCTGCGCGGATGATGGAGTTGGAGGAAGAGTTTCTCGACGCTGAAAAAGAAATCTCGGAGAAAGCCGCTGAGGCTATGACTCTAGAGATAGAAGATCAGCTTATAGAGAACAATGCCGAGATGAAGCTTAAAGAAAGCATCTTGGAAGCTTGTATTTTTGGTTCTGGAGCGGTCAAAGCTGGAACGGTCAAGATTGATCGCACCCAGTCTTACTCGCAGGTAATTGACCCTCAGACAGGTCAGCAGGGCTTTGCTCTGGCTCAGATCGAGAAGCCAATGCCAGAGGTTGAGTCGGTCTCTATCTTTGATCTATATCCAGACCCTTATTGCACGACACTGGACGATTGCGAAGGATTGTTCCGCCGTCACGTTTTGACGCGAAAGCAATTCAGAGACCTGTCAGATCTACCGGGGTTTGACTCGGACGAGATCAAGTACCTGCTCAAGAACAACCGTAAAGGTAACCATGTTGAAGAAGAGCATGAGCGTGATCGCCGACGCATAGCGGGGATTCATGACCACGCAGAGAGCCATCGCTTCCAAGTACTGGAGTATTGGGGAACCGTGGATGGTTACGATCTCAAAGACCACAACATTGAGCTACCTGAAGACGCTGATCTCAGTGACACTTATAGCGCTTGTGTTTGGATCTGCGGGACCAGCGTCATAAAAGTGATGCTAAATCCTGTTGCGGGGTACAAGATCCCGTACCAGATATTCCCGTATGAGCGGTCACCCCATCAATTCTGGGGTACTGGTGTGCCACGAATGATGCGTGACTCTCAGACGACTATGAACGCGGCTACTCGCATCTGGCTTGATAACCTGGCCTTGTCTAGTGGACCAATGATGGAGGTCAACACGGACCTTTTGGCTGCGGGTGAAGACCCAACCGACATCCATCCTTGGCGAGTCTGGTTGCGTGAAGGTGGTGATGGTTCTATGCCAGCAGTACGCTGGTATCAGCCCGTTGCAAACGCCAATGGTTTGAACCAAATCGTTGAATTGTTCAGAAGATTTGCGGATGAAACTACCAGTTTGCCGTCGTATACTCACGGCGAGCAGTCGCGGAGCTTGAATAAAACCGCAACTGGCATGTCGATGTTGATGGGTGCTGCGAATATCGCACTGAAGAGCACCATTAAGAACATCGATGACTTCTTGTTAGAGCCTATGGTTCAGGCGTTGTTTCACTACAATATGGAATTTGGCACTAACGAGAAAGCAAAAGGCGACCTCAAGGTCGTACCAAGGGGTAGCACTGCCCTTGTACAAAAAGAAGTGCAGAGTCAGCGACTCCTTCAGTTCTTGTCGCTTGTCTCCAATCCCACGGACTTGGCATTAGTAGATCGACCACGGTTGTTGCGTGATATCGCGCACTCTATGGATATCGATCCTGACGAAATTATTAAGTCTGAAGAGAGGTTACAAGCTGAACAGCAAGCCCTCCAAAATCAAGCTCTCGCCGCAGCAGGCGCAGGCGGTCCTATGGCTCCGCCATCAGGACCAATGGCAGCAGGTGATCAGCCTATTCCAATGTAGGTTGGAAGACTCGCAGAGTCGGTTAGAGCAAGCAGACGAAAAGAATTTCAGGTTCGAGCAGGGTCGGGTCAGTGAGATCCGTTTCCTATTGGAACTTGAGGACGCCGCGAAAGCGGTTCTCGACAAGCAGCGGACCCCTTCGAGGATATCCGCAATCGAATAACGAACATCCCGTAGAGGACTCGTGAGGAATTGATGGCTAGTAGAAATGACCCAGAGCGATTGCAGGCAGAAGCTAAAGAGTTGATGGAACAGTATCAGAACGCAGCGACTCAACCCTCGGCGGAGGACACTGAAGAGCAGCAGGAAGAAGTGTTTCAAGAAGCCCCCTCAGAACCAGAGGATACGGCAGAGGCTATAGCGGAAGAGGTTCCTGAAGAAGAGTTGGTCGGCGGCGACGACTCTGAAGCAGAACAGCGAATTGAAAAAGCTGAACGAGCCATGAAAGGCGCTCAGGCGAAAATGACCAAAGCGACTCAGGAAGCGGCGGAACTAAGGAAGCAGGTATCTGACTTAGTAAGCTCCGTTACTCAGTTAAAGGGTCAGCTTGCAGATGAGCAGCGAAACACAGAGAAGTTGGCGCAGGTAAGGGAAGAATATCCTGATGTTGCTGGACCTCTCTTGGATGAGCTGGATCAGATGCGAGCAAGGTTGGATGAACAGGCGGCTCTGACTCAAGGTCAAGAGCGAAGAGCATTTGAGGCGAAGCAAGAGGAAGCAGTGCGAGAGCACTTTGACCGTATTCGCGCAGTCCATTCTGACGTTGACGAAGTCACGCAGACATCGGATTGGGCGTTGTGGTTAGACGCTCAGGACAGTCAAGTCCACGAGTGGGTAGATGCTGGTTCGTCAAATGATGTGATCTTTGTTCTAGACAGATTCAAAGCTGACATGGGAGTCAAACCTGAAACGCCGCAAGAGTCGGCTTTAGCGCGAGCAAAGGAGGTTGCAGAACCTAAATTGCCCAAAGCGCGAAAAGCCAGTGTTACAGGTGGAAAGAAATCTTGGACCGTCCAAGACATCGTCAACATGCCTCTCGCTGAATTCGAGAAGCACAAAGTCGATATCTTAAGGGCGCAGGCTGAGGGATCGATCCGCCGTTAAATTCATTCTCTTGTGAGGACAATATAATGGCTTTTTCATTTTTCTCCACGGGCGCTACGTCCGAAGTAAACTTCATCCCTGAAGTCTTTAGCAAGCTTCTGCAAGCTAAGTTCTACAGCTCGTCTGTATTACCCAGTATCTCTAACACCGACTACGAAGGTGAGATTTCTGGTCAGGGCGACAAGGTTGTGATCCGCACGGTTCCTTCTGTAACGATCAATGACTACACGGGCACGATCACGACTCAAGAGCTGACCACAGCTAAAGTTGAGCTTCTCATTGATCAGGCTAAATACTACAGCTTCAAAATCGACGATGTTTTGGCGGCGCAAGCTGACATTAACTTGTTGGAAGGAGCTAGTTCTGACGCTGCCGAAGGCATGCGCGTAGCTGTTGAAACTTCAGTACTGAGCAGTGTAGTGACTGGTGCGACCACTATTGGTGCTCAAACCTCGATCACTGCGAGCAACATCCTGACCTCGATCTTGGATCAAGCGAAGGAGCTGGATGAGCTTAACATCCCAGAAGAAGGTCGATTTATCGTCCTGTCTCCTGAGTTTGTTTCTTTGCTCAAGCAAAGCGAGCTGCGTCAGGCTTACCTGACCGGCGATGACACGTCTCCTTTGCGTAACGGCAAGGTTGGTGTTGTTGATCGCTTTACGGTGTACCAGAGCAACATGCTCTACACCCCAGGATCTGGCACCGATGCTGGCTACACCCACGTTCTTGCGGGTCACCCAAAGGCAATCTCTTTCGCGTCTCAGTTTACCAATACGGAAACTGTTCGCATGGATTCTACCTTTGGTGATCAGGTTCGCGGCTTGAAGGTCTACGGATCTAAGGTCGTAACTCCTGACGCATTGGTCGTAGGTAAGTGGACCTAAGAGGTCTACTGGATGGGGGCTGCTTTCGCAGCCCCTTTCTCCATTAACTAACTAGTGAATTTTATGGACGTTGCAACAAACAAAGACGAAGTCTACGAGCAGGCGCTAAATCAATTCGGTATGAAATTGGATCGACGCCTGAAGCTTTCTGACCTTCAGGATCAGTTGCAGCGACTAGAGACGGAGAGGGACAACCCCGCTCCAGCACCAAAGGTCATGAGACCTAAGACGGTGCGAAACATCATCACGGGCAACGTCTTTAGTTACGACGATTTGTTCAAAGGTAACCCCGATCTGGAAGTGATCGAGTGGGAGGAAGAAAATGCCGACAACTAAGGTCGTTGACATATTAGATCGCGCTTCGATCATCTTGCAGGATGCGACTAATGTCCGCTTCCCAAATGCGGAGCTGCTCAAGTTTTTTAATGACGCTCAGCGTGAGGTCGTTCTTCATAGACCAGACGCGAACATGATCAACACAACTTTGGCGTGTGTGGATGGTAGCAAGCAATCACTGCCGTCAGCGGCTCTTCGCTTGATCGACATTGTTCGTAACGTAGGGGGTCGCTCGGTTACTCAGGTTGATAGAAAGATTCTTGATGAGACCTTGCCCAATTGGCACGAGACCGCTGCTGGCTCAAACAAGATAGAGCATTTTGTTTACGACCCTGCTGACCCGAAAAACTTCTATGTATATCCGAAGGCGGCGAGTGGAACTCACAGTTTGGAGGTGGTGTACAGCGCATCAACGACAGACATAGCTATCAGCGATTTTAGCACCAGCACAACGGTTATCAGTGTGGATGATGTCTATGCCAACAGTATCCTCGATTACGTCTTGTATCGGTCCTATCAGAAGGACTCAGAGTTCGCTGGCAATGCGAATCGGGCGCAAATGCACTATCAGTCGTTTGCCAACGCCTTGGGCGTAAAGACGCAAGCAGATGGAGCTACGACGCCGATACCCAAGAACCCTGACGCTAACGCAGGAAGAATGTAGTGAAGTACTCTGATTTCTCTATCTACATCAGGCCAGAAGTACAGGGCGCTCCGGACTTTCTCATTGAGAGATCTGTACGAGACAGCGCTATCGACTTTTGCTCGAGAACAGATATTTATATTCCAGAGCCGGAAAGCGTAGTCATCATTCAGGGCGTGAACGAGTATAGCGTCAGTTTGCCGTCTGGCACTGAGCTAAACCACATCATTGACGTTTACAACAACAAGACCCCTCTGACCCCAGTCGGTTATAGCGAGCTGCTTATGCGACTGGGAGACGAAACAGAACAAGGGTCTCCTCGATATTACTCACAGAGAGACAACCAAGAGTTTTATGTTGCGCCGATACCTGATGCGGCAGATAGCTTTAGAGTGGTTTATAGCGTCAAGCCGACATCAACTTCAACATCGATCCCGGACTCAATTGGGAAAGAACATCGTGAAACGATTGTTCACGGAGCTTTATATCGCTTACAGATGATGAGCGCACAGCCGTTTGCCAACGGGAATGCTGCTCAAATGAACAACCAATTATTCGAGAAATCTGTCGGCAGGACCGTGCGGCAGGTGAAGTATGGATTTAGCGGAGGTCGATTGACCGCCAAACCGAGGGCGTTTATCTGATGGCATACCTTACAACCATTGATTTAGTTCAAAACGACCAGCTACCTGAGATTGCAGTGACCCTAAAAGACAGCAATACGGCTGCTACAGGTCAGACTCTGGATGCTGATAATCCAGATACTTTCTCACCAATTGATCTCTCTGGTGGGTCCGTGCGTATGCGTATTCGAGAAGTAGGCAAGACCACGCTACTGGATAACATTGTCGGTACGGTAACAGATGCTTCCGCAGGTAAGGCGACATTCGTTTTTACCTCATCGACTCTATCAACGACGGGTGTTTTGGAGGGCGAGATTGAGATTACTGATTCGTCAAGCAGGACTCAGACCGTAGTGGACTTGATTAAATTCAAGGTTCGCTCTCAATTCGGGTAAGTAACGATGCCTGTCTTTGCTGAGGTCAGTTTTCGGCAACTGAGTGTCTCGGCGACTTATCGGCAAATACACGCTATTGCTCGACAGCCGGTTTCCACCGTTATTATCTCGACGCAGGAGCTAAGTCCAGAGGTAACTTTTCAGCGGCTGGTGACCGATCTTTCCTATCGATACTTAACGCCTCAGCTTCAGTGGAAGCGTCTGTTTTTGCATGATGTTGTGCTTAATACAGAGCAAACTATTTACCCTCTGTCTGATCTTTTCATATTCTCAGATGTCCCTACGTTGGAACCGGGTCTAGTCAAGACGGACACATTTGCTGTCGGTGACGTGCCTCCAATCAAAGGTATTTTGCCTGTCTTTGATGACTTTTTCAGTTTCAGTGATATACAGGTCTTCGGGGTTGCTTCTAAGAAGTCCGATAGCTTTACGTTTACAGACTCGCAAGCATTTTCCGTCATCAGTTCTGCGTCTGATTTTTTTGGTGTACAGGACTCTCCAGTCAGTGTGGTGGTGAATCCTGGGAACATTCAATACAACCCAGACGCGAATGGGAATCTCAGTATTGCGTTGCCGAAGACGGACTCGATATCCGCACAAGATGCTCCTGTATTTGAGGTATCAAAGTCTCTCTCTGATGCATTTGCGTTAGACGATAATAATGACCTTGATTATGTATTTTCTGGAGCAAAATCAAATGTTTACTCGTTAACCGACTTGCCGGTTTTTGGGTTCTCAAAGGCAATAACTGATAATATACTCACAGAGGAATCTGCTGTTTTCGGGATTGAACCGGAACTCAGTGATTCTTCTGCGCTGGTGGACTCACCCGCGCTTTTTACAGGGAAAGTTTTTTCAGATTCAACAAGCTTGAGCGAGCAAATAGTTCTTGTGAACTATTCGTCGTCGTCGATTCTTGGCGACAACTTGGTCGGACTCATGCTTCTCAACGCTGACTAAATGGAGCCTGTATGATTTCCGATAACCTACGCCTGAGAGGTCGTTTAGACATACTTGTCACAGCGCCTGACGGAACAATCAAAGATACGAAACGTGTAGATAACCTAGTCGTCACTACGGGTAAAAACTTTGTTGCCTCTAGAATGGCTGGAACCTCTGTCTCTGTGATGAGTAATATGTCGATAGGCACTGGCTCCACTGCCGCCACCGCCGCAGACACGACTCTCGGTTCAGAGAGCGCGAGGGTCGCTCTGACCTCAACCACGGTCAACAACAACGATGTTGTTTATTTGGCGACATTCCCTGCAAACACGCCGATATCCGCAGCCGCGATCACAGAGGCAGGTATATTCAACGCTAGCACAAGCGGATCGATGCTGTGTCGCACAGTGTTTTCTCCTATTAACAAAGCCCCCGCAGACAGTCTTACGATCACTTGGACCGTTACAGCTAGCTAGGAGTCCTTATGGGAATTAAGTTCTCTAACCTAGCGACGACGACGTTAGCTAGCGGAATAACCAATTCTGCGACAACAATTACCGTCGCGGATGGATCTGTCTTCCCTGCACTTGGGTCTGGGGACTTTTTCTTTGCGTCTATAGACACACCGCCAAATGCTCCCGAGATTGTTAAAGTAACAGCGATCAGCTCCAACACACTGACGGTAGTCAGGGGGCAAGACGGGACTACCGCGACGAGTCATAACTCTAGTGAGACGATTGCCTTGCGAGTTGTCTCTGCGGTACTAGAGGATCTTAGAGATAATGCTGGCGAGACCTACACCGCTGGCTCCGGTATCACCTTAACTGGCACCACGTTCTCTAATGCTGCCCCCGATCAAACTGTGTCGTTAACGGGGTCTGGCGCTACGACGGTAAGCGGCACATACCCGAACTTCACGATCAGCAGCACTGACACAAACACCGATACCAACACCACCTACACCGCTGGCACAAACCTGTCGCTGTCAGGCACGACCTTCAACCTGAACACCAATCTCTCGGGTCTGGGAACTATCTCTAGCGGTGCCATTACAAGTAGTGGAGCTGTAAAAGCATATGGTAACTCTGACACTGTTTCGGCTTTAGAAATATATTCAGATTCTAATCATGGTATGAGAATACTTCATAGAGGCACAGATGGAGATTTTAGTTTTGAGCGTAGAGTTAATGGCACGAACACAGAGTTTTTAAGAATTGGCAGAGGCACTGGAAACGCTACCTTTGCAGGCGCTATATCTAGTGGTGCGATAACAATTACAGATGGCACTACAAATGGTGCATCAACGATTGGCGGTTCTTCTGACCAGTTGTTATTAGATACAAACGCAGACACGGGAGTAACAATTCGTAGTGGTGCATCGAGCACTGGCGTAGTTTCTTTCGCATCACCTACTGACCATAATATTGGTCAGCTTTATTACAATCACAACGTTGATGCAATGGTTCTAAGAACTAACGATGCTATTGCGCTAACCATAAACTCATCTCAAAACGCCACCTTTGCAGGCGATATCAATCTCAACGGTCAGATAATCGGCGGCTTCGGCGCAAGGACTACCGGCGGCACGACAGATTGGAATCATTCCACAAATGCTCGTAGCGGCAACGGGTACACGCTTTTAACAGGGTCGGCAACTAACGGCCCCGGCGGCGGCAACTATTTTCACCCGATCAGTTTTGAATACAACAGCTATGACGGCTCCGGCAACATGACCCAGCTTGCTATTGGGTACAACTCCAACCAGATGTACTCGCGTTATCGATACAGCAACTCATGGAGCGCGTGGTCAAAGTTCTTCACCTCTGATGATGACAGACTCGTCGTTGACCGTGACATAAAGTCCGCCGGACAGGTGCGAGCTGGCGGCTGGTATAGTGATACCGCATCTACCGATTACAACAGCTTGGCACTGGAGATTGGACAGAGTTCAGGCACGAGCTATGTGCTGTCGTATAACCGAGACACCTCTAGCTATGGCCCTATGGTTTTTGAGGCGAATAGCTTTGACTTTAACAATCAAGTCCAAGCCGCCAAGCTACGCACTGACAACGACGGCACCCAATTAGCCCCTCGATGGGACACAAGCTTTTATGTAACGCAGAGCGATTACTGGTACGGGCAAACCAGTTCACGCACTATGCATATCGGTGAGTCCGGCAACGATGTTGTTCTGCGTGGGCAGTTATCGGTAGGTGGCAATACCGTGCAGAGCACCTACACCTTGTCTCTGAACAGCGGTGCTGGCATCCACATGGGCAACAACAACATTCACTATGCGAATGAAGTGCATTTCAACAGCAACACGCGCTTTAGAGACAACAACGCGTTTTACACAATTCACAGGGCTGGCTCCGGTTCTGCGGGTGGTCTTCTGATGCAAAACAGCAGTGACGCTAACCAAGGCTACTTCTACTGGGATACATCGGGCATTGGTATCCTGTCAGCCGACGGCTCTTGGTCTATTCGGAACACGAAC
>Ga0315321_10000645_pt1 | contig 26199 bp, 19 predicted proteins | sample M180m21515metaG_FD_203464 | JGI IMG/M metagenome (GOLD analysis project Ga0315321, IMG submission 203464) | Ammonia-oxidizing marine archaeal communities from Monterey Bay, California, United States - M1 80m 21515 | ecosystem: Environmental > Aquatic > Marine > Intertidal zone | place: USA...
GACGCGTACACTGGCCGACGGATAATACGGTTGGTGCGCTTCCACCAGGGGCACTGACCGACATTCCGCCATGGGCTCCGCCGATGACAGATGAGAACTAACCCAGAATACAAAGAAACAAGCCATTTCAATATGAAAATCACATGATCGAATCGTCATCAGAGCGTCTGTTGAGACGCGTACACTGGCCGACGGATAATACGGTTGGTGCGCTTCCACCAGGGGCACTGACCGACATTCCGCCATGGGCTCCGCCGATGACAGATGAGAACTAACCCAGAATACAAAGAATCAAGCCATTTCAATATGAAAGTTACATGATCGAATCGTCATCAGAGCGTCTGTTGAGACGCGTACACTGGCCGACGGATAATACGGTTGGTGCGCTTCCACCAGGGGCACTGACCGGCATTCCGCCATGGGCTCCGCCGATGACAGATGAGACTAACTCAAATTACAAAGAATCAAGCCATTTCAATATGAAAGTTACATGACCGAATCGTCATCAGAGCGTCTGTTGAGACGCGCACACTGGCCGACGGATAATATGGTTGGTGCGCTTCCACCAGGGGCACTGACCGACATTCCGCCATGGGCTCCGCCGATGACAGATGAGACTAACTCAAATCACAAAGAATCAAGCCATTTCAATATGAAAGTTACATGACCGAATCGTCATCAGAGCGTCTGTTGAGACGCGTACACTGGCCGACGGATAATATGGTTGGTGCGCTTCCGCCGTGGGCTCTGCCGAAGACTGTTGGGGAGAAGCCAAGATGCAACCTATCAATACATTGTTACACTAATATTACATGACCAAATTCATACTATTAGTCCCCGGCAACCACTTGCATGGTTTAGAAATAGGCAACTTGCGCCGAGGCCAATCAAACGAATCTGAATTCAACTACTTTTCAGGGAGTTTCGCCTTCCCTCATTTAATGGGCGATCCGATGGACAAGGATGTCCCTCGGTTAATTTCACTACAATATCAAGGAGGATAACACCATGGCATTGACCATTAACACAAACACTGCGTCGTCTACCGCCAGTTACTACCTGTCGAAAAACAACACCGCACTTCAAAAAAGCCTGACTCGCTTGTCGAGCGGTAGTCGCATCAACAAACCTGCAGATGATGCAGGTGGTTTGGCGGTCTCGATGAAGCTTAACGCTTCGATCAATCGTATGAAGGGAGTAAACAACAACGTTCAGAATGCCGTCTCATTTCTTGAGGTGCAGGATGGCGTATTGGAAGGCTCGGCTTCCATACTGTCAAGAATGGGAGAGCTTAAAGCCTTGAGCCAAGACGTGCTGAAGAATGACTCCGACATAGCCAACTACAATGCCGAGTTCAAGAACCTACAGGTCCAACTTTATCAAATGTCGCAAGAGACGTTCAACGGAGTCAGCCTGTTTGCAACAACGAACACTGCAACTGGGGGAACAAGCACTGTCTTCGGTGGAACCGACCAACAAGACAATACCGTTAGCATCTACACTACGGAAAGAGGCGGCGGTGGTCCCAAGGTGAGCATAAACAAGGCATCGATGCTTAGTGCGATCACATTTGACGCTAATGCCGTGGCAGGCGCCGACAGGACCAACTCGGTGGCTTGGGCAACAACTGGTCTGACAGGTAAATTTGTATCTGAGGGCGCGGCATATTCCGCAGACTTCTCATTTGCAAGCGTTACTTCGACAAACGCCAAGGAACTTGGGGACATAGGCACTAGTTTCTTCACCAAAGCTCTAGAAAACATAGCTACGCTTAGGGCAGAAAACGGAGGCAGCACTTCTCGGTTAAACTTCGCTCTAGAGCATGTATCACGTTCTCAGGCCAACCTGGAAGCAGCTAATGGTAGAATCGTAGATACCGACATAGCTGCAGAAAGCACTCAGTTGGCGAAATACAACATTCTCGTACAAGCCTCAGCATCGATGCTCGCCCAAGCTAATGTCACTCCGCAAACGGCGCTAATGCTCCTAGGCTAGGACAAGTGATGCATGATGCAAGTAGTGAGACGAATCGTCCGATCCGATCGCTTTACCACTTGAGTCATCAGGAATGAATTTATGCCGTTTAATGAAAACCTTATTTAATCTGCCGAAAATGTTTCATTTAAAACTCGTTTCGTGGCAGGGCGAAGCATCGCACCTTGCTCATACCAGACCATCACAAGTGAGAGGATGTCAAACCGTCGCAAGAAGACCCTCTTGGATAAAGCAGAGAGTGGGAACGATCTTTAGCGATCACTATCGGACTTGCCTTGGCTTAGTCGCTTCCTTCGGGAACAACAAAACAATTTTTTTCACCACTAATCGAAATATGAAAGAATGATTGCATCTCTCAAAGATCATCCATCGCAGCATATGCATGGAGGCGGAGGCAGTTTTCGCCAGTGGCAAGTCCGTCTTTTACCTAAGGGGGGGCTACAATGGTAACAGTATTATTTAGTGCCGTCGTCATTCTCCATTTTCCTGAATTTTCGATTTTTCACAACACTTGCCCATGGATTATTCCCCATCGTCATGCACCACGGCAATTGGAGTCTTAATCTATGAATGAATATTTTTAATTTTATTAATTTAAAAAAACTTTAAGCAACAAAAACTACATGCAGAAGCGTCTCAACATGATTCGACCCATCTACTCATTTTCACAAAACATCAGGTTCCGAACCTGTCTAAATTCGGAAATTCAACACGAAGTTGTAATTAAAAAAAGACATCAAGGAGGATAACATACAATGTCACTAACAATAAACACCAACCCAGCGGCGATCAAAGCGTCGTTCAACCTGTCTAAAAACCACAAAAGTCTACAGAAAAGTCTGACAAGGCTCTCAAGTGGCAAAAGAATCACGAAACCATCGGATGATGCTGGCGGTCTTGCCGTATCAATGAAACTAGCAGCGTCAATCAACCGCACAAGCGCTTCAATAGCTAATATTCAAAATGCACGTTCTTTCGCAGAAGTGCAAGATGGATCACTCGAAGCGGGGGCAAGAATCATTGATCGCATGGCTGAGCTAAAGTCGCTCAGTCTAGATGTGCTTAAGAGTGATTCCGACAAGGCGAACTACAATACCGAGTTTCAAGCTTTGCAGCAGCAACTGTATCAAATTGGAAGCGAAAAGTTCAACGGAGTCAGCCTTTTCGCGACAACTAACGAAGTTCACGCAGCTGCAAAGTTCGGTGATGATGCAGGTGCTCACACGATAAGTGTCTACACCTCTTCGGAAGGGGCAGCCGGTTCGAGAGTAAGCCTAAATAAAGCTTTGCTGATGAGTGCCGTGACATTTCTTAGCGCCACCAGCACAGATGCTAATGTATTTGCGGACAACAACGGAAATACGACTAAATCACTTGCAGCTAAAGATGCGGCAAATGCTTTAGGCATACAGGAACTTGGCATCAGCTTTTTCACAGCCGCTCTCGAAAACATCGCGACCTTACGGGCTCAGAATGGAGCTACTACGGTACGAATGAATTTCGCAGAGGATCACCTGCGGTTAAGCAAGGCTAATCTCCAGTCCGCAAACAGCAGAATCATGGACGTGGACGTCGCCGCTGAATCCACGAACTTGGCAAGATACAACATACTCGCCCAGGCCTCAACCTCAATGCTTGCGCAAGCGAATATCGCACCGAATTCAGCCCTGATGCTTCTCGGGTGAATTCATAACTAATCTCATGTTTCAATTACAAAAAAGGGCGCCAATCCCTTCTCCCCATTGGCCCTTGGCGGCAGGATGCCGTCGAACAAATAACATAAACATAAATCAAGGAGGATAAACCACCATGGCACTAACAATAAATACAAACCTAGCAGCAACCGCTGCATCAGCTAGCCTAAACACCAACAACAGTCACTTGCAAAAAAGTCTCGCAAGACTTTCCAGTGGGCGACGAATCATATCACCGGCAGATGACGCTGGCGGCCTCGCCGTATCAATGAAGCTGTCGGCATCCATCAACCGTACGAAGTCTGCGATTGCCAATATTCAAAATGCACTTTCCTACGGTGACGTTCAGGATGGTGCGTTGCAGTCGGCATCGCGAATTGTCGACAGAATGGCTGAGCTTAAATCACTCAGTCTCGATGTCATGAAAAGCGCATCCGACAAGGCGAACTACGATACCGAGTTCGGCGCGTTGCAGCGGCAGTTGTTTCAAATCGGGGGTGAGACCTTCAACGGGGTCAGCCTTTTTGCGACAACAAACGAGCTCCACGCCGCGGCTGTCTTCGGAACTGCCGGAGGTGCTCACACCATGAGCGTCTTCACTTCATCTGAAGGATCTGCCGGTTCCAAGGTGAGTGTAAGCAAGTCGTTGCTGCTTAGTGCGGTTTCGTTCGATTATGATGCCGCTACAGCTGCCGGAAGAGAAGCCGCAGTTGCATATGCCAGTAACATAAACTCCACCGGCAACGACAGGACTCTTGCCGCTGAATCCGAAGCCGAGTCCCTGACCCTAAGTCAGGTAAGCATCGGTCTCCTCACTAACGCTCTGGAAAACATCGCAACGTTACGCGCTTCGAACGGAGCAACATCCGCAAGGTTGTCTTTTTCAGAAGATCACTTGCGCTTAAGTAAGGCGAATCTAGAGGCAGCGAATAGTCGAATAATGGATGTTGATGTGGCCGAGGAATCGACGCAATTAGCTAAGTTCAACATACTGTCGCAAGCATCGGCGGCGATGCTGGCTCAAGCAAACTCCACCCAGAACACGGCCTTAATGCTCCTTGGGTAATCGAGGGACTGAACAATGGCCATTAATCTAGGAGGGGGCAGCGGTTCTGCCTTTGCGACGCGTCACCTGTCAGGTGCTCAAGAGATGCTCTCGAAGAGCCTGATGCGCTTGTCGAGCGGTCGACGGATTACTACTCCGTCGGACGATCCGGGAGGCTTGGCGGTATCCATGCGACTGAATAACTCCATTACGATCACCAAGACGGTGCAGTCGAACGTGGATAACGCAAAGTCGTATACGGACACGCAGGACAGCGCATTGGAGTCGATTGGCAATATCGTTGATAGAATGTCCACGATAAAAACCAGTTACGACAGTGCTACATTGGCGTCAGAGAAGAAAGCATATGCCATCGAGTTCAAGGAACTTAGCAAGTCCCTTGCCGGGTATATGAATGAAACCTTCAATGGCATCAGTCTGTTCGGTGAAGGCGGAAAAGTGGCAGTAGGCGACCCCAATCGCAGCAAGGTATACACATCGGCGTCTCAATTAGACAGCGGCGTGTTCTTGACGATGGGCAACGTGAGCATTCGCGGTCCCTTGACGACGCGGGATACAGCTGGAGTTGCGAACGATCCCTCTGAACTGTGGTCTGCGACTAAGACCACTGGATCTCCGGGTGACTTGTCGATATCGGACGTCGATTTAACAAGCCTGTCCGGCGTCATCACTAACCTCGCCACGGTTCGAGCGGATGTTGCTGCGACTTCATCTCGTCTCGGATTCGCTTCCGATTTCCTCGGGACTAGTCGAACAAATCTGGAATCCGCTTATGGGCGGATTATGGACGTCGACATAGCTGAGGAGACGACGAACTATGCAAAGTACAACCTACAAGTCTATGCAGCATCAGCCGCACTGGCTCAATCAAACCTAAATCTGGGCATCGTGATCGACCTGCTGAAATCAGCTGGCGGTCGCTCCTGACGCGGCGGATCGGGTGTTCCGGTGTCGTCGTTTCGTCCTCCTTTCGGGGAGGCGAGGCGACGCGCCGGAGCCCGCCCCGGGGGCGGAGGGATATGCAAAAGAGAGTAATTTGTTGCAGTTATAAGTTTTTAAGAGCATTTTTAAATGAAATCATTTATTGGTTTAAGTTATGAACAAAAAATCAGTTGTTGGACGTAGGGCTGAGCTCGACGGCATCCGCAATGGTTTGTCGGCAGGAGGTTCGGCTAAAGGATTTCTCTTCATCGGTAAAGAAGGAATCGGCAAGAGCACTTTACTTCAGGAGAGTTGGCGCGAAATCTCTCAAGTTACTGACGCGTGCATCTGGATAGCGCCAAATTTCTCTAATGTTTCAGATGAGATACAAGCAGCGACATCTTTGGCTCGAGGTATTGACTCCTCATCCTCCGAACTGAGTAAAGGGCTATCTTCCTTTGCCAGGGCGTTCGGGCAAAAAGCTTTTGAACTTGAACGTGAGTTAACTAAATCCGAAGCCATTGAAAACATTTCAATCGGCAAAGAGTTATCCGAGCATTGGTTAGCCAACTTTTTTGAAGCCTTGCCGATCATCCGGGAGAAGGATGGAAGCAATATCACCATCGTTCTGGTGATCGACGATTTAGGCAAACTAGCGCCGAAGGTCGTCAATTGGTTGGCAAATGACTTCTTCCCAAAGTGGGATGATGCCGGAATGACTGATCGGACTCGGTGCATATTCGCCGCTGATTCTCCTCCCGTCAACGAGGCCGCAAATTTGGTTCAATCCGCCTGCGGGAATCGAACCATCCCAATGAAGTTGCGTCCGTTACGCGCTTCTGAATGCGCTGAAATCGCCATCTCCAATGGTGCCTCCAACCCTGATGGGGAGAAACTTCGAGCACTTTCAGAAGGAAACCCGGGCAAGTTACATCAAATCTTGAAAAATGACCTGAATCGTTCGGGTATTACTCACTCGCCAATGAATGCTACTGAAGAAAACACCACATCCTCACCATCTCTTGACGGGCTTCCTCCCGAGGAAACGGAATATCTCTTTCGAGCAGCATACCTTCCCGTTTTTTCAAAAGACTCGTTAGGCTTGTTCTGCAATCCCAGGCAAGCATCCCTTACTTTTAATTGGATTAAAAATGCAGGTAATCTCGCAGAAGCACACCCTGGAAATAGATTAGCTCTGCGTCAAGAAGTACAAGAGCAAGCACGTTCACTTCATTCCGAAATTCGTCCTGAAGAATCTGTAGAATGGGCAAGTAAGGCAGAGGCTCATCTGTCCTTTGAGGAACATTTCCCAAATCCAACTTCAAGATGGGTACCCATTCGGCTATCGAACTTTCAATTCTTTGACAAGAAAGTGATGGTCCAATTATTTGGTGATGACGATGCCAAGGGAATCATCGACTTTGTCGATCAAAATACAGAATTCTTCGAAGACCATTCGGGTTATTTCAAATTCCGTCCAGATGTAATGGAAGTAGTCAACAGGTTCAAGACAGCAAGTTCCTTGACGGAGAATGATGACGATCTTTCCATTAAAATCAGTGAAATTTGGTTAAAACGAAAGAGCGAATGCGAATCCAAGCGAAATGAGTTTGAGACGGAGCGCGACAACGTTCACAGCGAAATCAACGGGATAGACAAAAAAATCGATACGTTGAACGGCTTGAAAAAGAATCTTCTCGAGAGCTTCTTGAACCCTCAATCTCGCAAGCCACAGCGAGAAATTTCACTTTCAGTTGCACCCGTATTGCTTGTTCTGGGATTAGCGACCATAGGGATCAGTCTCGCGCTTCGCGACCTATTCGGGCCATACCATGCCGCGGCAGGAATTGCACTCTCGCTCTTCGGCTTTTTCTGGCCGACCATTAAAATGCAGTCGAAACAACAATTCGCCGAAACCGGTGGCATTGATCGTTTTGCAATCGAAACACAACAACGGATGCTTGGCCAAAAGCTCTTAGGCTTGAATACAAGGAAGGGACGCCTCAGAATATCCTTGGAAAAAATCGACGAAGGCATTGAGAAGATAGACGTATCGCTTCAGCAACCCTATGCCTCTCACGGTTGAATAATTTCATTTGCCAGTTCGCTTAATTTTTTCGAGCGGAGAGAAACCTTGGCTATTTCGCATTCCCATACTGTAAATACTTTCCATTTGGCTTTCCTTAGAAGGCATGAATTCTCTTTGTCGCGAGAAATATTTCTCGCGAATTTAGCTTTCCAGAAGTCAACTCGCGTCGACGGCATGGATGCTCGCGGACAATCCTTATGGCGGTGCCAAAAGCATCCATTTACAAATATGGCGCATTTGTATTTTGGCAGTACGACGTCGGGGTTACCTGGGAGTTTTCGCACATGGATCCTGAATCTAAAGCCAAGGCGATGAAGATACGAGCGGACGATCAATTCAGGCTTGGTGTTCTTTGACTTTACTTGGCTCATGACATATGAGCGCTCTGCCCCGGATGAAATATCGGAAACCACAATGCCTAAGATTTATTCATGCCATGATCATAATACTTCATCGAATTACTCGCGTTTCAAGCATTCCCCTAGGATTTTTCTTTTAAATTTTCGTTCACTCGAACCAAGGCGTCGAGTAGTCGGTTTAATTTATCTGTCGGGAAGCAGTCCATTGTTTCCCTTTGCAACTGAAATGCAAGAACTTGAGATTGGTCATAGAGTTCTTTCCCTCGCTTAGTAAGACTAATCATGTTTCGTCGAGAGTCATCATCGTCTTTTTCCCTCTCAATCAACTCAAGCGTCTCAAGTCTGTTCACCAAGTCCGCAATGTTGCTTCGGTTGCTTGCTGTGAGTTTAGCTAAGTCCGACTGTGACAGGGAGAACTTCTTTCGTTCCGAAAGCCAACGCAAGATCGTGAATTGAACAGGAGTTAATCCCGTCGCTCGTAAACGCTCGCGGAAAGACTTATTCAGAGAGAACCATGCGGTTCGCAAGAGGACGGGGAAACGATGATCACTCTTTTCCATTAAATAAGTAGGGAGGCATTCAACTCTCTTTCAGCGTAAACCATGCAAGTCAAATAAGAATTGGGGGTTACAATGATCAAGAGTAACCATCACGAATGCTATTTTCTAGTGTAAGTTTAATGATGGAAAACGCTTTGAAATTAGTAAGTTCAAATAACTTAGAATAGTTCGTCCGAGAGATGACCGTGAAGTCGAAGGAATAAAATCCCTAACTATTCTCCGTTGAACAATATAAAAACACTGCGACTTTAGAGGTAATACTTTGCGAACAAAACACTGAAGCGCTAAATCCAAAAATAAAATCGCAGCTCAATTAAACTACCAAACCGCGACTATCTACTATCAGCTTGATCAAACCCTAGGCGAAGAAATTGGAAGTTTAGGAACTATCTTTTTTCACTTACTTCATAGAGGGCGCCGTTCCAATCGAGTACGAGGAGTTCGCCGGAAGCATCGTAGCAAAAGTTCACGGGTTTAAAAGAGCCTTTAGTGATTTGTGCAGGGATGCCTGGCTCTTTCGTTTCTCCAACAGGATCCTCCACATGAGACCAATTAAGTTTTTGAATTCCCAAAACCTTTTCTTCACCATATTTCAGACCCCAGAAATTACCTGTGCCCCAATCGCCAAACAGGTAATGCTCGGATAGTGAAGGCAAATTCTCACCTCGATAGACAATTCCTCCACTAACGCTAAGACCAAGGCTTCGGTCATATTCGAAGATGGGATCTATGAAGATTGAATCCGCGGGAGGTTCGCGGTGCTTCAACGGAAACTTAATCGTCCCTTCCCTGTAGCTCCATCCGTAGTTGCCACCCTTTTTGATGACGTTGATCTCCTCGCGCCGGTTTTGACCCACGTCTGCGCAGAAAAGGGTATTGCTCTTATGGTCCCAGTGTATCCCCCAAGGATTGCGCAAGCCAAGAACCCAGATCTCGGGTCTGTATCCCGGCTTGCCTACGAAAGGATTGTCCTTCGGTATGCCATAGGGGAGATCTCCCGTGCGAGAATCGACGTCGATTCGTAAAATTTTGCCGTACAGCGCAAAGGTGTTTTGAGAATGGTCGAGGGGATCATTGGCTTTTCCGCCATCTCCCGTGGAAACGTAAAGGAACTTGTCGGGACCAAAAATAGGGTTACCTGAATTGTGGTTCCAGAAAGGTTGCGGTAATTCAAGTATTAGTCGTTCGTATTTTTCGTCAACCTTCGCAGGGTCTTTCTTGCTCATCCGTCTTTCGACCAGTCGACTTCGCTTTGGGTCCTGCAAGGTGTAATAGAGATAAAACTTCTTGTTCCTCTTGAACTCGGGATGAAAGACAAGACCTAGCAGACCTTCCTCAAATGCTTTTTTAATCATATTTACACCCGTAAGATCGAGAAAGATCTGAGGCTTTCCGGATGAACGATCCTTTGGCAGAACGAGTACCTTGCCTCCCTGAAGTACAAGTAGTTCCTTCCCGGAACCGTCGGGCATTACCACGACGCTTATGGGCTTTGGCGTATCAATGTTATTATAGGTACGAGAAAGTTCATACTCCACATCAGGTTTAGCTAGGGAGAGCGAGCATAGAAAAGGCAGAAAAAAGTAGAGCGTTTTTTTCATATTAAAAAGGTTAAAAAAACAATTAATTCAAATGATAAAAGAATTCGTCAACCTCAATCATAGAGATACTCCGTACTCATCAAAAGACTCATCCTTGATCGTAGTACCTGCTCCAGATTCCTCAGGGATACGATAATGTCCGTCCTTGACGACAACGGGTTCCACAAAGCAATGAAGGGCCCAAGGAATGAATTCCAACTGAGAACATCCTGCATGAGCGATGACCGCATGAATCTGCGCCTGCATCATTTCCCCATGATGTGGAGAAACGGGAATATTGAAAGAAAGCCCGAGGTCAGCTATTTCCCAAAGACCAGTGATACCACCGCATCTCGAGGCATCCGGTTGCAAGTAGTGAACGCCTTCGGCAATTAGAAACTCCCTGAACTGATCGCGATTGTAAAGTAATTCACCGAGAGCCAATGGGGTGCCGATTGCTTTCGCAAGCGAGGCATGCCCCCTTACGTCGTCGTGCCAAAGCGGTTCCTCCAACCATGCGACGTCGAAAGCTGAAAGGCGGGAACCGCATTGAATGGCAGTTGGCAGATCCCACTTGGCGTTTGCGTCGACCATTAGGCGTGGGTGGGGGCCAATGGCTGATCGAACAGCCTCCACTCGATCAAGATCTTCATATGGGTCAGCTTTACCCACTTTCATTTTAACTGCGGCAAACCCCTCTTCCTCAACCATGGAGCGACAACTTTCTACTAATTTCGCACTAGAAAGGTTAAGCCAACCGCAATCAGTATTGTAAGCTTCAACCGATTTGCCTGCATTCCCCCCGAGTAGATGCCAAAGTGGTTCGCCTGCCGCCTTCGACTTAAGGTCCCATAGCGCGATGTCCACAGCAGATAGAGCCATTTGGGTAATACCTCCTCGACCAACCCAATGAGATGCTGGGTCAAAGAGGAGTTTCCTATTGAGAAATCGTACCTCTCTCGGATCTTCATTCAGAAGAAGAGGAGCATAGACGTCGGAAATACAAGAAGTAATTAGTTTGTCTAGACTTGCTACCGCATGTGTGCCGGTATAACCGAATCCGACAAGGCCGGAATCCGTAATTATTCGGCACCCGGGCATTCCCCAGTGAGTAATCTCGTGGGTGCTGTCTGATATTCCGCCTCCGGTTACGGGGACATGAAGTAGAAAAGGGGCGACTTCTGTAATTCTCAAGAAAAACTATTCCTTCGTATAGACGCTTTCGACGAGCTTGCCTTCGGCGTAGCGAAGCTGGGAGGATATGCTTCCGTCGTCACTCCAAATTGTTTCAAGTCCGTTCATTTCTCCGCCCACATAATTCGCTTCGTAGGATTTGAAACCATTATCTCCCCACCAAGTTTCCGTGCCGGCTTTCTCTCCATTTGAATACACCGTCTTTGTCGCTTGAACTCCGTTTGAATGGTATGAATTGGTAAATCCGTGAACCACCCCGTCCTTATAGTTTGCCTCAGACTGCAGCTTTCCATCATCTCCGTAAAGTTTCACTTGGCCGGTCACCAATTCTCCCGTACTGCGATCGGTCAATCGATTTTTCGAATCATACTTATTCCATTCCTCGAAATTCCTCGCAGAGCCTCGAAAGACTGATTGCCTGGAATCAGGTTCGAGCTTGCCAACCTCGGCAACTGCTTCATCGAAAGGATTTGGCGTGGAGTTGGCGTCGAGTTCCTCAAGGTCGCGCCCCCACCCCTTGGCAACTCGAGTCAGTTTCCCATCCAAGCTCCACCAATAAGCCATTCCCTTGCGAAAACCGCTATCGAAATCGGCTTGATGCTCTGGAGAGCCGGAAAGGTAAAGGCGAGTTATACGACCATCGAATGGTTGCCCGTCGGTGCGAACGTATAGTCTCTTCGCTTCGACGGGTTCAGTAACTACCCGCTCCTCGAACTTAGGTTTAGACCCTTCTGTTTCCTCCCCCTCGTCAGGCACTTCAACAAGAATGCTCTTCTTTATTTCACGATTTTCATATCTCTCTTCAAATGTCGTCAAGTAGAGAGCCGAGTTGCCGATCCAATTGCGCGACGGAATTGGTTCGTCTGCGCGGGAAGGAGCAGAGGGCACTCTTTGACCGGGAGGATCAATAGAGGTCGAAATCCCATTTCCCGTACCTGAACCATCCGAAGTTGATCCTGCATCATCGCTTGGGGAGGTTGGGGGTTCATCACCGCAACCACAGAATGAAAGCGTGGCGTAACTGCAAATTAATCCCAAAAGAACATGTTGGCGAAATTTCATAATTTAACAGTTAAAGGAAACACTCACCTTTGTGGCAAGTCGGTAAAACTCTTACATCTTGCTCCCGGAAGAGTGACTCTATTTATAAAAGACAATGAAAATTACAGGTATTTCCGCATATCGAGTAGAACTTCCGCTCCACGAAGGCAACTATGCATGGTCCGGCGGAAAGTCCGTTCAAGTGTTCGACAGCACCATAGTAAAAGTTGAAACTGATTCCGGTTTATTTGGTGTCGGAGAGGTTTGCCCGCTTGGGCCTTTCTATCTTCCCGCATACGCCGAGGGCGTGCGTGCGGGAATAGGTGAGTTAGGCCCCCATCTCATCGGACGAGACCCCACTCGACTTTTACCTTTAAACCGTTTCATGGATGCGACGCTGAAGGGGCATCCCTACGTGAAGTCTGCCATCGACATTGCATGCTGGGACATTCTCGGGCAAGCATCAGGTCAACCGATTTGCGAACTACTGGGCGGTCGATACGGGGAAAGTCTAGTTCTTTATCGAGCCATCTCCCAGCGATCGCCTGAAGAGATGGCGGCCAACGTAGCCCAATATAGAGAGCAGGGCTATACCCGGTTTCAGCTTAAGGTCGGTGGTGACCCGGACGTCGACATCGAGCGAATACATGCCGTTGCCGAGCAGCAGCAGAAAGGGGAAAAGCTCATTGCCGACGCCAACACGGGATGGGCGCAACACGAAGCCGCGCGAGTCGCCGATTCAGTCAAAGGTCTAGACGTATACATTGAGCAACCTTGCCCCACCTACCGGGAATGCCTCTCCATTCGGCGGCGTACCCCCCTGCCCTTCGTCATGGACGAAAATATCGACGGCTTGCCGATTTTACTACAAGCCCACAAGGACGATGCCATGGATGTGGTGAATATCAAAATCTCCAAGTTCGGAGGTCTGACCAAGGCGAAGCAGGCTCGCGACTTGTGCGTGGACCTAGGTATCGCCGTAACTGTCGAGGACAGTTGGGGCGGTGATCTCGTAACCGCGGCAATTGCCCATCTCGCTCAAGGGGTTCCGGCCGAACTGCTTTTCACTTCGACCGATTTCAATAGCTACGTGACGGTAAGCGCCGCCGAGGGTTCTCCGCAGCGGGAGCTAGGCAGAATGTCAGCCTCGGAGAAACCTGGCCTGGGAGTTAGTTTAAGGGAAGACGTGATCGGCGATCCTGTGTTGACAATCACTTAGCCTTGAGGAAGTCGGCGAACTTAACGCTGCTCGAGAACTGCCTCCTCAAGTTCACGCAAGTGCCGTAGGATTTCTCCAACGTCCTCCGACTCGCCATTTTTTTCGGCAATGGATAGTTCAAAGTTCGCTTCCATTATTTCGCGACGAAGATTAAACCTAACTCTGTTGTTTTTTGCCGACTCCATGGCTTGATCAAATTCTTCCTCGCCGACGTCGGTTGAAGAAAGGACCTTCCTCAGTCGCTGCCATTCCTTTGCGAGATGCTCAAGTTGCCTGGTCGTTGAATCAGCTAGTTCAACCTGCGCCTTGGCGCGAAACATTTCGAGGTTAATATGATCCAACTCATGTTTGGTTTCCTTCCGCCGAAACTCAAGTTCTTGCAGCTCTCCCTCTAAGACGAGGTCTTTTTCGGCAACAAAAAGTCGCCGTTGCATCTGATCAGCATCCTCATGGCGATCGTCGAGCCTGGCAAGTTCAAGTTTTTCAGCGAGTTCCCCTAGTTGATTTCGGCTAGCAAGATTTGCCCTAGAATGCTCAAGCCTAAGCTGCAAATTACGGACACGATCTTCATCATCACTTTGCCTGGCTAAGCGCAGCTCGAACTCAAGGCCCGATATTTCAGACTGAACACGGGACAAATCGCGACCACGGTGAATATCCCCAATACTTCGCATGAAGGCCGGAACCTTGAGCTCAAGATCATCTCCCTCTTCATCAAGCAACTTCTCGTACCGCTCCAATATAGATTGCCATTTCGCAACGTCTTTGCTCGCCCTGATTAACTCAAGTTCCATATGGTGAATCATGGAAGTATCTGCTTCCCTTCGAGCATTCACCAGTTCTTTTTGAAGATACTCGACCTCCTCTTTCAATTCATCCATTTCACTACGCAAATCCTCCCCTACTCCCTCAAAATCTTCGAATATGCCCTCAGGCTCATTCTCCGCAAACAAGGCACTTGAGAAAAGAAATAAAAAAGGGATTGTTAGAATCTTCGCGATTGCATTCATGGGTACATTTCCAACAGGATTATTTAAGAACGATCCGTCTCCTTTGCAAGTTCTTGCCTGAAAAAGCAAGCCGAGAAAGAAATTCATAAGTATCATTTAACCGAAAGTAAAATAAACTCAAATCATGCACCGCATACTCGCAACAATCACAATACTCTCAGCTCTTACCATCAACGCAAATGAACCCAAGTTCAGGCAGCAAGACGTCGACGTCGACGTAGGCGTCGGATACGGACTTCAGCTTGCCGACATGAATGGTGACGGAAAAATCGACATCGTACTGGTCGACAAGGACAAGGTGGCTTGGTATCAAAATCCAACTTGGACCAAACACCGGATCAGCGATCATCTGACGGAACGTGATCACGTATGCGTCACTGCTCGCGACTTGGATGGGGACGGAAAGGCCGAGGTCGCCGTAGGAGCTCAATGGAATCCCGGAGACACCTTGAACAGCGGGGCGGTTTTCTACCTCAAGCCAACTGACGACCGTTCCGGCAACTGGAAACCAGTCCGACTGCACCACGAACCCACCACTCATAGGATGCACTGGGTTAAAAATCCTCTGGGCGCTTACGATTTAGTGGTCAAGCCCTTGACTGGGAAGGGCAATCGTAACTATGCAGGCGCGGGGCTCAAGATGTTGGCCTACAAAATGCCCGAGAATCCGGAAAAGGACGAATGGACGACAAGTCTCGTCTGCGACTTCCTTCATAATAGTCACAACTTCCACCCTGTGAACTGGGACAAGGATCCCGAAGAAGAAATTCTCGTCACCGGCATGGAGGGAACTTGGTTTCTGGATCGCCGGAAGGACGACACGTGGGAACGAAAGCTCATCTCAAAACCTTTCGGCGGTGAAGTCCGCGATGGACACCTCCCGGATGGGCGACGGCTCGTCACCACGATAGAACCGCGTCACGGATCCGTGGTCGCGTGCTACGTGGCGGATGGCAAGAAATGGAAGCGGCACGTGCTCGACTCCACCTTGAAAGATGGCCACGCCCTGGCGTCGGCAGACTTTCTTGGTCTTGGCGGCGATCAAATAGTCGCCGGTTGGCGCGGAATGCGCCCCAAGGCAGTCCCCGGAGTGAAGCTATTCGTTCCACTAGACAAGGATTACTCTAAATGGAAGACGTACCAGCTAAGCGGAGCCGAAATTGCCGTTGAGGACATAAAGGCAGGAGACTTGAACGGCGATGGCAAGCCTGAGATAATAGTGGCAGGGCGCCAAACCCACAATCTAAAGATTTTCTGGAACGAATCATAACTGTATGAGGAGTCGTTTTTCATCCGAGATATGCTAGAGCAAGGGGATGCTCGAGTAGATTCATTAGCATTGGCGCGCGACGCGAACAGTAAAGCTAAAGAGTGCTTGCATCGTTTCCCCCGAGATGCTTCCGTTAAGGCATGAATAGAAAAGTACTCTGCGTCGACGACGAAGAATCAATACTAAAGGGCATGTCACTTCATCTCTCGCGAGAATTCGAGCTTTCCATGGCTACAAGCGCAGAGGAAGGCTTGAAAACCTTTGGCGAGAATGGTCCCTTTGCCGTAGTGGTCGGAGACATGAGGATGCCCGGCATGGATGGCGCGGAAATGCTTAAGCAGATGAAAGATCTCGATCCGAAGTTAAAAACAATTCTCCTTACGGGACACGCTGATTTTGAGGTCGGGGGCGCGGACTTACTCCAATCCGGGCAACTTTATCGAATTTTCACCAAACCATGTGCTCCCGCAAAGCTTAAAGGCGCCATTGAAACGGGCATTCGAGATTACAATGCCCCCGAGGAAGAACCAGAGCAAGAAGTGCATTATTGACTCCCCATATCCAGTGTTCTCCGCAACATTTTAAGTCGAGAACTCAAATGCAGGATACGTTGCCAGTTAACTTCGGGAAGGAGCCCGCAACCCGAATCGGTAAATGATTTCGGGAACAAGACCTCGAAAGTCTCGCAGTGACTGGAAGTCCATTATTTCGAAAAACAAACTGGAACCTTCCGTAGTAAGCACGAGTGACAGTTCGCTTGGGCTCTTTTGTTTCCTTGACGGACGAACTTTTAGCCACTGCACCTCGAAGGGAGATTCCTCGGGTAAGCCCGAAATAGACTTTTCCTCGAGTCTTAGAATGGATCGGATGTAGCGACCATTGGATGTTTCTCTGGCGAATCTAAGCGGAGAATCGAATCGCCTTAGGGTAATGCCGTCTTCGGTTTTTCTGAAACTAAAACCAAATCGATCATTCAGTACCGACAAGTAAGCTCGCGAGAGGCCCGCCAGCGACCAAACTGCACTCAAAGAGGAATTCCTGAAGTAAGCGGGTTTTCTTCTCATTATCTTACAGCAGCCCTCCCTCCTTAAAGTCACACCCCAGTCGGAACCATATGAAAGCGGATCCTGATCCATGGAGAACCCTTTGAATGCGGGCAGGAGAAGAATCTCTACGAGGGAAGAACTAAATGCTTCGTCAAGGTCGTCGCACTCAAGGAACAACCTTCCCAGCATTCCCTTTCTCAAACTGCACCATGCATAGGAAATCCAAGCGGTTCTCTTCGATGATCGAACAGCCATCTGAAACACGATCCAGGAAGAAGATGAATCCATCATTTCGGTGAAACGGGGAGGGAAATCAGGTGCCCTCGATTCAATCCATCTAAAACTGTCGTCCTCTAGGAGCACTTGTCCATCGTCACCAAAAGGATCAACGACCAAATCAGGGTTTGTCTCCAGAGATTGCTCTTGCTGATCGATGCTCATATCGCAAAAAGCAAAATTGTTTTGAGGGAGATATCCTCCACCGCGTACTTCGCGGATCTCGGATTGAAAGAGCAATTGAGATATCTGCGGGAAGAACTGCTTCTCAGGTCGAGTATTTGCATGACCTTTCATTTCTCCCAGCACTCCATTGTTCAGAATAAAGGTCAGATGGGGTTTCCAGAACAGTAGATCGCTTTTGCGAACCGGTTCTCGGAGTGACAACAGAATGTCGCCAAGGCGACCACCTCCGTTTCCGCAATGCCTCATGGCTTGCGCCTCTTGACAAGACTGCCCTTCATCCACGGCAAACCAAGTCCATTCGTTCTCAAGTTCGAGATAGGGTTTGCCATCCGTACAAAAACGGTCGCCTCCCACAAGCTTCTGAAGTCGTTTCTCCATTACATCGAAATCCCCAAGGATTTCTCCAACCGACTTTGGGGAAAGCCGCTTTTCCTTGCGAAAGTGAAAGGAATAGTCCTTCAGGAGAGTCGACTGATACATGTCGGCAAGGCTCTGGTAATGCGGCCAATTCATAGTGAAGTCGGATTCCAAGTCGGCAAGCACTCGCTCGTCATCGAAACCCTTCAGCTTGCGTTCGATCTTCCGTCGAATCTTGGGGCGAATCCTGCCTCCACCACTGTTGCGCATTCGTAGTAGGGCTCCTCTCTGCAGGACACCGAGGAACCAGATTATGCGGTCATCCTTTCGGAGGTGCGCCATTGCCCACTCCACCATATTTTCGAAATTCAGTTGAACATGATCCGGTTCCCTCAAGAGCACACTGGAACCGAGCTCGCAAAACATTTCCATATATCTTTCCTTGCGTTTCACCTAAATCCGTTGATTCACTGTAATACAGTTTCAAGCCGCCTGCAAATTGTTGCTGCTCTTGGCTATCGTCATCTTTACGGCAAACAAGCTGAGAAATGGGGCATCAATAATGCCATAAGAAGCTGTTCTAAGCCTCTCGATGAAACAGCGGTTTTTTTTCCTTTAGCTTGAGTGACCTGAGAATGGTCTTCCCGTAAATGCGTCCACTCAGATCGGTGAGTACGAATCCTTCCTCAACCATTTTCATTTTCATGAGGATGCGGAATTCGGGAAAGTCGAAGGAAAGCCAAACCCCGTCCTTGCGGTAACCCACTATCGTTTCCTTTTCCCAAGTGCCTTCAACCACGCAATCGAACAATCCCCGCATTCTAACCGTATTATCCGCAAGCAATTCGAGCTTCACGCTCTTGCTCCCGTCCGACATCACCAACTTTCCGCGATAGGTGCCCTCCGCGGTGAAATCACTGCTGCATGAGAAGATCATAGGCACTGTCCCGAGAAGGAGTGAAAAAAGAGGATGGACTCTCATTTTCGGACAATCACTTACACTTGACTCGGGAACAAGATTCCTACGCCGGTGGTGGAGAGAATAAAGCTTGAGGGAATAAGATTTGCGTACATGGCTTCACTTAGTCTATAAGTACAAATACACTGGATGCAACCCGACTGCAAATGATTCTCTTTACTTTTGAAAGTAAATCTTAATTGAGGAAATAAATTATCAAGGAGAGGCATACCTTTCCTGGTTGATAAATATAGGTGCTCGAGCATTGATCACATGATGGATGATCAGTCCCGAGAGAAGGTACTTCAGGAAATGGCAAGCAGGTTGGCGTCAATCAAGCTCTCCCATCCTCTTCGAGTCGGGATAGACGGAGTCAGCGCATCGGGAAAAACCGTCCTTGCCGACGAATTGAGTATGACCTTGCATCGCATGGGACTGCCCGTGATTCGTTCCGGAATAGATGGCTTTCACAATCCTCCCGAAATCAGGCATCGACGCGGAGCAATGTCGGTCGACGGATACGTCGAGGACTCCTTCGACTACGAGGCGGTGCGAAAATGCGTGCTCGAACCGCTCGGACCTGAAGGAAAGTTAAATTACCTTCCGGAGATTTACGATCACGCAAGGAGTACGGGCAAACCTTGCGATTGGCTTCTAGCATCTCCAGATTCAATTCTCCTGTTCGAGGGCGTGATGCTCTTCCGTGAAGAGATCAAAAGCGCATTCGACTACAAGATACTCGTCGACACCTCCTTCGACGTAGCTCTAAAACGGGCCAAAACGAGGGATTTGAAACATTTCGGTAACATGCAAACCCTCCTAGACAAATACACTCGACGTTTCATTCCAGGCCAAAAACGTTACTTGGCCGAGTGCCTACCTGCGGAACAAGCTAATGCTATATTTGGGAATGACGATCCGTATCGACCCAAAATCAAGTTCAACAGATAAGGGGAACGCAATAACTTGAGTGATTCGCACTGTATCTTGCAGGGGCGACCGAACCTCGACCAAGGCTTACAAAAGATTCAGCGCAAATATTCCGAGCCCGCAAAAGCCTGCGATGAGAATCCAGGTGAAAAGCCAACCCTGCAGCTTTTCGGCGACCGTGTTGTGTATCCACCGATGAGGGCAATCAGGAACATGACACCAAGGACGGAAAGGGCGACGGTGGTTTAAGGCTCGGGAAACTTCTCTTTCGGGCTGCCCGTGCCATAAGACAGGCAACCGCTCTGCATGAGCGAATTAAAGATGGGCAGGGCCAAAATAGCGACTAGGCGAGACAGGCTATGACCAAGATTGCCTGCAGCAGGGAACTTCCTCGTCGGGAGGTTATGCGAATGGCGTAGTCCACGTCTACGATTCTGCAGATGGATCGTTCGGGGCGACAACGGGAAAGCTGCGTCGGGGCAAGCGGATGGAGGAAGGAGGCCGGGGCATTCCCGCGGCAATTCAGTTGCCGGGAGGAGCGGGAGAAGACTTGTCCCGTTTGCCGTCTTCCTTGGGGGGGCGGAGGCCGAGGGCTTTTTCCTCCTGCACCAGGTCGACGATTCGGCGCACCTTCACGCCGTTGGGGCTTGGCAGCATGAAGACGATCGTCCGGGTGCGAGAGTTGTCGCTCCAGATGGTGGAATACACCTTGCGAAGCGCGGTTCCCTTTTTCTTGAAGACGCGGACGACGAGATCCCCGAACTCATCAAGGCGGGCCTTGATCATGGCCTGACCGAAGGCGGGAAGCTGGCCTTTGTCCAAGCCGAACTGTAGGGAAAGAGGGTGGTCGCAACGGGAAAAGAACCAGTAGGAACCGGCAGGAAAGCCGACGGGGTCGAAATTGATGGGCTTGACCCGGTAGGCGGGGGCCGTGGGATTGTCCTTGAAGAAAAAAAAGAAGACTTCTTTCCAAGAGGAGTCGATGGTGGTGTCGACAACAGGATGATAAACGATTTCGGGTGGCTTGCCGGCGACGCCATTCGGCTTTTTCTTCGGATCCGCGGGTGCCGCCGGGCCGGCTTCCTCCGCCTTTTCCTCGACCTCGACAGCGCGGTAGAAAGTCAGGGGTGATTCACCATAGTAGGCGTATTTTCGAGAACGCCCGCCATTGGGGAGGAACACCTCGATGAACTCGCCGCGCTCCTTGCCGTCGACGAAGTAGCCGAGGTCGTCTATGGAGGAGCCTTGCCAAGCTATGCCCGAAAAAACAAAAGTGGGATCCTCTAGCTCCTTTTCGGGCGGGGAGGATTCGACGGCTTGACCGTGAGAAATCACGGGAAAGGCGGAGGCAAGAAGGAAAACGGCAAACGTTTGTCCGAATGAGCAACGACTTGGGGAATGCATGACAAGGGGGCCGGGCTTGGCAGTTCGGAGGAGATCAGACTTCGTCTGCCGTGAGCCAGCGGAAACGAATGATGCGAAAACGCCGGCCGAAGCACTCGTTGTCTGGGTTTTTCATTTTCACGTCGCCATAATCATCGACGAAGCTGCGCGCCCCATCGGAATTATAGTCGGTGAAAGGTTCGTCGGAATCATATTCCCCGTTCCCGTTCAAGTCGCGGTAAGGCTCCATGGGGCGAGCATGGGGCGGATCGCCGTCGTAGGGGTTTCGCCCGTCGTCGACCAAGTACTCCGGCAAGCGCTGCACGACGGCCTCGCACCAGACCTTTACGTCCGAATTTCCTGATTCGATTTCGCCATAGGTACGCACTCGAAAAGTGTCCGAACGTATATTGATCACCGGAGCCAGGGGGGTGAGTAAGTCCGCCTGACTCAACCAGCCGGGCATCATCGCGGCGGTCGCGCCGTTGGCCGCCGCCAGCATATTGTCGGGCGCTTCGCCGTGAGAATGCTCTCGTTTGGAATTGTGGTGAGAGCCTAGCCCCCAATTGGTTCTACGGTTATAGGTTACTTGTGAATTAGGGCGATCGGTGGGATCATGGTGAAGCCCCGCCGCCACGTAACCGAAGGCATTGAAGAGCCCAATGTTGTCGGGCACGAAATCCAAGCCATTGACTCGGGACATCATAGATTTGTAATCGCTGGGCGAAGGGGAAGCGATTCCATACTTTTCGCGCAGGCCGCCGTCGTTGATTCCGGCATCGTGAATGGCTGCCTGCAAGGCGCCCCGAAGCCCTTGCCGACTGTCTTCGGTTTCGTCCGGCCATCGGCTCTTGGGAAATTCGCGTAGAATTTGGTTGTCGGGGGGGTTGGCCAAGCGCCGGTTGACGAAATCGCCCATCGACAAGAACGGCCCGCGAAGCTTGACCTCCTGCACGATCTCCTCGGACAAGCGCTGCAGTTGGTCGTCGTTCAGGGAGGCAAAGCCCGACCAATGGTCCTGCTCGACGTCCGGCCCCAATTCCGGGTTCACGGGATCGCCCGTGGACAAGCTCAATCGAGGGAAGGGAAAAGAGAGAGCCTTGGAGTCGGATGAGGCCAGTTTGAATTCCAGAATTTTCCTGACGCTGGCAACGGGTTCGTTGAATTCCTGCAGGTCGCCAATAAGCAATTTGCTTTGAGAAAGGCTGCCCAACTGAGCCTTCCATGCCGCGACCGAGGTCGAGTTGACGTTGAAGGCACCGTCGACGACGAGCTGACCCGCCGCCTTTTGGAAATCGCGCAAGCCGCCGTCATCGGGACCGACTCGGCTATCTGCCGACACTGCGTCGGGGGGAAGCCTGTCCGAACCAGTGTAATAAACCATCCTAGGGTTGGGAAGAGCTTTGCCTGCGTCGACGAAATCCTGGTCGAAGTTCTCGAAGGGCGGATATTTGCCGGTCTCCAATGCTTGGGTAGGGACGGTGGAGAAGAAAAAACCGTCCCATAACCGCTCATTTGCGTAATAGGAATAATCGATGATGGTATTTTGGTGCTCGTTCCCCGAGCGCTTTCTGGGAGACACCGTGTTCAGCTGATTGAATCGACTCCATTTGCGGTTTCTTCCGATGAGCGTTGTGGCGTAGGAATTGCCTATGGCGTAGGTCGGACTGTTTCCGAAGTAGCATAGATTGACGTGCTGGAGAGAACCCAAGGACATGAGAGGCTGGCGCGGCACGTCGAAGAGGGTCACCCTGGACGTGCGGGACAGAAACTGATCCTGCCCCGTGTTTTTGGAAACTCTCTGAAACCCGGCCACGTCGAAGCTATGACCTTGGTAGCCATAGTAAATTCGTCCACCGTCGGAGTATGAATCGCCTGATAGACTTTCATCGGCATCGCTCACGCTAAAGACGACTCCTTCCCCGTCGTTTTGATCTTTGTCGCCGATGCCTTCCTCCAAGTCGGTTTCTTGACCTCTCCACCATTGATCACCCCTGCCAAGATGCCAAGGGTCGACGAAAGAACGGGGGTTGTGCTCCAGGAAAACAAGTTCCGGATTGTTATGAAACGTACTTAAGCGATTTTGTATTCGAGGCCCAATGACTCGACTGGGATCGGCCACCACGATATCGGCCCTTCCGTAATCCTGATAGCTACCGTTTCTCCCTAATTTCATGCTGCCTACCCCTCGGTTGATTTTCTTTATTGGATGCCTTGCCCCTCCCTTGATCATGTACAAGGAAGTCCCCAGAACGCGTGGGTTCCTGTCGGCCGCTTGCTGTTCCTCCGTCCGCTGAAAAGGATCCAGCCAATAGCCGCCGATACCTCCGCCCGTGTAGACGAAAGTCACCGGTTCGTCAGCGGGAACGGGAGGGCATAACTGCCTAGGAACATTGTAATGCAAATAATGGTTCAACGCCAGATGGTTGGAGAGATGGAACACATGTTCATCCGCAGGGTTGAACCTGCTTGTCTTATCCAAGGTGAAATACAATTTTTCGCCGGGAGCCATGCGTACGGGGTTGGTGCGCAACTGCAAGGGCTTGCGGTACTCCATGCGACCGGGAATAGTATGCCAATGGTCTTTCTTTACCCATCCGCTGACGCTTTCGTGCGCCTTGTGACCTTTGGCGTATCGATACAGAAAAAACGCTCTGCGATGCATGGAACGAGGCACGCCGCGCAAGCCGGTGCCTATTGTGACGCTGTCGGTGCCGCCACCGCCCTGCCCCGGTTTTTGTCCGTAGGATATATTACGGCCTCGCTTCGAGCCAAGAAAGAGGCTGTGCATGGCATCGCTGTTTGCCCAGAGGGGTCCGACTTTGTTTTTTCTCTCGTAGCGTTTGACTGACCGTGCCCATTTTGTCCGTTCATTGGTCGCATAGACCCAAAACTTAGGATCCGGCTGCCAAAGCAATTCGTACTCCGCGGCTTCAAGCTCCACGTTGTAAGGATTCCACAAGGCCAAGGTGGGATAGATGATGATTCGCGGTTGATAAAGAGGTTTTCCTTTTTTGTCGGAGGTGCCGGTGGGAACCATTTCCAAGGCATGGCCCACCTTGGCCTCCAAAAGAAGCGGGGTGATAGCATGTAACTGAGGCTCCATTCGCAAGTCTCTGCGCTTCACTTTTTCATTTTCGGGGACTCTGGTCCAAAATTCACCGTTGCGGTTCGGGTAAGTTTCGAGCGGAAGGGGACGCGGCGCAAGGCTGGCGTCCAAAGGGTCGTATGAATTCACGTCCTCGAAAAGCCTGTAAAAACTTTTTACGACATCCCATTTCGGGCCCTTCAGAATTCTCATCTCGTCGTAAAGGCCGTCAATCCATCTTTTGGCCGGCCAATCCTCGGGATCATAATCCTTGATAAAGCGGATTACGTCTTTAAATATCGGCATACCCGTCAAGTAACCGTATTGATTTTCGTCTCCTAGGCCCGCCGTGAGATCTCGTTTCAGTCCGCCGAGCAAGGCGTCGGAGAGGACACCATGGCCATCGGCGGTCAATTCATGGAAATAGGGCCTTAAGGAAGCTGAAGAATCATCGCTGCCCGGAACGGCGTATTGCAGTTGGGTAAGGTCGAGGACTCGACCGAGCATGGACTTATCGACGGTGGCGAGGTCCATCCCGTCGGCAATTTGAGCAAGAGGCAGTGATGGACCGGGCGACACTTGGAAACGTCCCGCATTCGTTAGGAAATCATCTTCCGGGTCAAGATCGAGTGCGGTCTTGGGCAAGCTGGCCTTGGCTTTGCCCCCCTCATCCCCAACCCAGTAGGCATAGGCACCGGTCGCTTCGTCGGAACTCGTTGCAGTGTCTCCTGAATGGGGCAAGCTGACCGAGGATTTCAACACCTTGACTCGTTGGTCGGATCGAGCAACCGCCTCGTTTACCAGCCAGACCGTTTCCGAAGAGTACGAATCATCCGACGTTACATCGGGATCGGGCAGATACGAGGAGACCGGATGCAGGAAATCGTCGTCGTCGGTCTTCTTGTTTTGGTTTCCACTCACCAGCCAAGTGAGCTCCACTTCCGGATGGGGATCCCAGTCGTAATCCGGTTGCGCGTTCCATGGTTCCCCAATGTCTTGACCGGATGGATACAGAGGAGCCGACGAATTGCGACGCCATACTCCCGTCCAATGCGGATGATTGACGCCGTCCACCTTCGGAGTGTAGGGGTCCTCGTCCAGAATCGACCCGGTAGCGGTTACTCGTTGATCAGGTCCCGCATACTTCTGCAATTCCCCGACAGCGACAGCAAGACCGAGCCTAGCATGGGCCCGAGACAACGTGGTGGCTTTTCTGGCTTCCGCCGTGCGGAGTTCGACGATTACGTAAGAGATGAGCGAAAGGACCAATAGGAAAGTGACGCTCATCAGCGCTAGGGCCAAAATCAAGGCAAACCCACGCTTCTTATTCTTCAAGCCATGAACGACCTTTCGATCTCTCTTAAAAAAGCAAACCATAGAAGGTATATTATAATTTAGAGAATACATTGGGAATCATCAAGGCGGAATGCCGCAATTCGCCAATGAAGCCACGAAACCGTGGTCGCCGTACAAGCTATGTTCAGTCAAACAAAGCAGTACTCAACCGCCAAGATCAAGTCGACCTGGAATATCATGTAGCAGTTGGTCAACACCTGCTTTAGCGTTTCCTTCTGGGCAAGGGGAATGGGGTTCGACTTGAGATTCAGCTCTTTCAGGTTGGTCAACCCCGCAAGTGGTGCGGCATCGAAAATTCTGTTGCCATAAAAGTACAACTCTACGAGGTCGGTAATTTCCGACAGTGAAGCAACCTCGGCGATCTCGTTTTCACCGAGCTCCAAGTAGGTTAGGTTAGTCAAACCGGACAGCACATTGACATTGGAAATTTCGTTGCCTGCAAGCGAAAGCCACTTGAGTTCGGTTAATCCTGAGATCGGCGTCAAGTCATTGGCGGAAATGGCACACCGGTCGAGTTCCCGGGAGGACAGGTTGACCAGGCTGGCCAAGGGTACAAAGTCAGAGACTGAATTGACCGCACTAATGGACAACTTCATGAGATTGGTCATCCGCGTCAAGGGT
>Ga0315321_10000651_pt1 | contig 26126 bp, 17 predicted proteins | sample M180m21515metaG_FD_203464 | JGI IMG/M metagenome (GOLD analysis project Ga0315321, IMG submission 203464) | Ammonia-oxidizing marine archaeal communities from Monterey Bay, California, United States - M1 80m 21515 | ecosystem: Environmental > Aquatic > Marine > Intertidal zone | place: USA...
ATTCCGATTCCCTTCCGCCAACACAATGCAGACGAAATGGAGCAAGCGAGATTCGATCGTATAGAATCAGAACGAGCAAGCGAAGCTTTGAGATTTCGCATCCGGAACGAATACGCTCAAGCCTTAAGAGGAAACCGAGATGCTTGGAAATTAGCCAAAGAGGCATCGGGAGAAATTTTGCAGTTGGCAGAAAAGAACCTGGCGGATTCTCAATCCGCCTATCGTCAAGGCCAGACCAGTCTGCTCCAAGCGCAAAGAGCGCAAGAACAGTTATTGGCGCAAAGGAACTCTGCCCTCGAGGCCATCGTCAACTACCATTTAGCCAAAGCGAGACTGAGAGAAGTCGTGGGCGATTACCCAAGTCCGAAACCTATTCTCAATAAGGTTTCGACCCAGAGATAAATCAACGATCCCGATACCATGAGAACACGAATTGTTTTACTGTCTTCCTTAATGCTTCTGTCCCCAATTTTGTTGTGCGGAAAAACCGACGACCGCTCAAACCGAGCAACTCGTGCCGTAATTCTTGGCGAGACAGGGGTTCGCAACTTACGCATCGAGACCGAGCAGGCAAAGAAACGGGCCTTCGAGAGCACAGTCTTTGCGATTGGGCGGATCGAAGAGATCCCCGCCAATCGTTCAGTTCTCTCTACAAGGATTGCCGGACGAGTCATCAGCCTCAGGGCATACGAAGGCGATAAGGTCGAAGCCAACCAAACGCTAGTTTTGGTAGAAAGCCGACAACCCGGCAACCCGCCACCGACAATTGCGCTAAGATCACCCCGTAGCGGCACAGTCGTACGCTCGCACGTGCGACTAGGAGAGCCAGTGGAACCCGACCGCGAACTATTGGACGTAGTTGATGGTTCAACCTTATGGGCAGTAGCGAAAATCCCCGAGTCGGAAGTCGCTGCCATTACCGTTGGGACACTTGCCCGCATTCGTGTCCCTGCGCTAGGCAAAACAACGATTGAAGCCAACCTTCTTCGATTCAACGTAGAAGCAGATCGCCGGGCGGGTGCTCTCGAAGGTATTTTTCAAGTCAACAACCCAGATGGAAAACTACGACCCGGAATGCGAATCGAATTTTCGATAGTCACGAGTTCTCGAAAAAAAGTATTGAGTGTGCCGCACTCGACAGTGCAAGGAGACCCAACCAACCGCATCGTATTCGTGAAGGACTTCGAGTTGCCAAACGCTTTTTTACCTGTGCCGGTAGTTCTTGGAGAAACCAATGACAAGTATGTGGAAATCTTGAGCGGACTCTTCCCCGGCGACGAAGTAGTTACTCGCGGATCTTACCCGCTTGCGTTTGCAGAAAGTGGCAATGGTCCCTCGCTAAAGGAAGCGCTGGACGCCGCTCACGGACACGAACACAACGAGGATGGCTCAGAAATTAAACCCGGACAAAAAAACGATGACAAATGGATAGATCATCAAGAACAAAGCCATGACAAGACAACGGAAGGCCCCCTCGACCTTGCCTTGTCCATCTATGCCGCGATCATGACGTTGCTGACCGCGCTCTTGGCGCAAAGACTTTGGAACAAGCGCAAAGAATCGATCGTCGCCTAAAGACAATGCTCGACAAACTAATACAGTTTTCTCTTTCCCAGCGGGCACTACTTCTCGCTCTGGGGACAACCTTGTTGTTCCTTGGGTCGAAAAAGGCTTTGGAATTGCCCGTAGACGTATTGCCCGACCTGACGAAACCTACGGTTACTTTACTTACCGAAGTTCCCGGATACGCACCTGAAGAGGTAGAGAAACTCGTCACCATCCCCCTGGAAAATGCCCTCATGGGGGTTACGGGCGTGGATCGCCTTCGTTCCACCAGCGACGTCTCGCTTTCGCTCGTATTCGTCGAGTTCGATTGGGACATGAACATCTACGATGCACGAAGATTCGTTCAGGAACGCCTTGCAAGCGTAGCTTCCGAGTTACCGCTGGGGATACGGACCCACTTGCCACCTGTCACCTCCCTAATGGGCGAAGTAATGCTGATTGGGTTAAGGGACACCACGGGCGCCACCAAACCGCAAGAACTAAGAACCCTCGCGGATTGGGTGGTGGCGCGACGTCTTCAAGCGATCCCCGGGATCGCTGAGATTCAAACCATGGGAGGCGGCGTAAAACAGATCCAGGTACGACCAAACCCCAAAAAGATGCTAAGGCACGGAGTAAATTTCGAGCAACTTCGTTTGGCGACCACTGCTTCCGTAAAGAACACCACGGGCGGTTTTCTAACGGAAGGCACTCAAGAGATCATGGTGCGCAACCTATCCATGACCAAAGATCTCGATGCCATCGGAAACGTAGTGATTACTTATCGCAATGATCGTCCTCTTTGCATTCGCGACGTAGCTGAAGTGTCTTGGGGCATCGAACCCATGCGGGGTGACGCAGGGATGGGAGTTAATTCAGGTACAAGTAATTCCGAGCAGAACCCCAAAAGTTACCCAGGAGTGATTATGAGCATTAGAAAATCTCCCGGATTCGACACCCTCGGCTTAACTGTAAAACTAGAACAAGCCTTAAATGAATTGAAACCTTCACTGCCGTTTGGCACCGAAATCCTTCCTCTTTACAAGCAGAGTGATTACATCGAACTCGCTGTCGGAAATCTTGAAAAGGCTCTTTGGGACGGAGCTTTGCTCGTCAGCATTGTTCTTCTTTTGTTTCTGGTTAACTTGCGAGTCACCCTAATAACTCTTACCGCCATTCCGCTTTCCCTAGCTATCACTGCATTGGTGTTTGAATTTCTCGACGTAGGCGTCAACTCGATGACCCTTGGCGGGCTGGCAGTTGCGATCGGCATGGTAGTGGACGATGCAATAGTAGATGTGGAAAATATTTTTCGACGCCTACGAGAAAACTCCGCCCGCTCAATCCCCGAACCAAGAATTCAAGTCATCGCAAATGCTTCGAGCGAAGTTCGATCATCCATATTCTACGCAACCCTTTTAATCGTGCTCGTATTTCTCCCTCTCTTCTCGTTGAGCGGAGTAGAAGGCCGGTTGTTCACACCCATCGCCATCGCCACGATCGTGAGCATGACAGCCTCTTTCCTAGTAGCGCTTACAGTCATCCCCGTTCTCTGTTACTACCTACTCCCGAACAAACTTTGCAAAGCTCGAGCCGAAGACAGTTTTCTAAGCCTATGGATTAAGCGCGCCTTTGCCGCAACTTGGTTGAGGTTCTCTCTTTCGCAGCCCTTCGTCGTGGTAACATTAATCTTGGGTCTGCTCTGTTTTAGCTATCAATCCTTCACTCGAATGGGAGGAAACTTTCTTCCACCCTTTCAGGAACCATCCGCACTGGTCGCCATGACCACAGCACCCGGAACCTCGCTCAAAACCACCACCGATCTCGCGCATGTGGCTCAAGAACTCCTTCTAAGCATCCCGGGCATTAAAAGCGTAGGTTTCCGAGCCGGAAGAGCGGAACGCGGTGACCACGTCGTGCCGGTCTCAACCGTTGAATTCGATATCGAGTTCGACAAATCGGCGGATCGAAAACAAAAGAATCTCGTTGAAGAAATCAGAGCCACAATGCGTGGTATCCCCGGAACATTTAGTTCCATTAGTGGACCACTCGCAGACCGTGTCGGACATATGCTGAGTGGTGTTTCAGCAAAAGTCGCGATCAAGGTATTTGGACCGGAACTGGTGGAACTTCGCCGCCTCGGTTCGCAAATCGCCGACGTAGCGCGAGAAATTCCCGGACTAGAGGAAGCCCGACCCGAACAGCAATCATCCGTGCCTCAGTTGCGCATCGAACCAAACCGGAAACGAACTCTTGCCTATGGCGTTGCACCCGGAGACCTGAACGAAGAACTCGGCAACCTGATGGCAGGCGAAAAGGTAGCCGAAATCCATGAAGGCACCCGAAAGTACGACCTTGTACTGCGACTACCACAGGAATGGAGAGAAAACCCCGAACTCCTCAAGCAAACTTACGTCGACACCTTAAGCGGGCAAAGGATACCGCTGGAACGAGTAGCCGACATAAGGCAAGCAACGGGTCCGAACATGATCCTTCGAGAGAATTCCCGGCGAAGAGTTGTCGTCTCTATCAATCCAACGACAGAAAACCTCAATGCTGCTGTCGAAAACCTCCACAGAGAGCTTACGGAAAAAGTGAAATTGCCGAAAGGTTACTCCATCTCCCTTGAAGGCGAATACCTTGCCCAACGTAAAGCGACCTCCACAATACTGTATGCTTCAACTATTCTTCTCATCCTCGTTTTTTTGCTCCTCTATGGTCATTACAGAAGCTTTGTTCTCGCCTTTCTTACCTTAGGTATCATTCCAGTTTCCCTAGTCGGAGCCGTGCTCTACACCAAGTACGCACTAGACAACGTGAGTATCGCCACATTGGTCGGTTTTATCGCAGTGAGCGGGATTGCCGCGCGAAACAACATCATGCTCCTCACCCACTATCTCCACCTTATGCGTAACGAGGGGGAAGGCTTTACTCGCCAAATGGTCGAGCGAGGCACACTCGAAAGATTATCACCCATCCTCATGACGTCTCTCTCCGCCGGAATCGCACTCGCCCCAATCCTTCTGGCCATTGAAGAACCGGGAAGGGAAATTCTCGGACCCGTTGCCATCGCCATCGTGGGGGGCTTGCTCACTTCGACTCTCCTAGGTCTAGCGATCACGCCCGCGCTCTTCTATACATTATGTCGCAAACCAGTGGAATCGATGCTTGCCAAGGATCTTCATCTGAACACTTAATTTTATAAAAACGACAAGCCACGAACCAAATATGAAAGATTCAAAGATGAAACAAAGGTCCAGGAAGATTCTCACGCTCACGGCGACTCTGGCTAGTATTCTATTGTCATCTTGCAATGATGACCATGAGCACCAGCACAACGATGGTCATGGGCATCGCCACAACGGAAAAGACGATCACCATCACGCTCAACCGGATAACCATGCGGCTCACCAGAAGGAAGGCGGTCCCAACGGCGGACGACTCATCACCTCGGTAAAGCCTAACCTCGAATTCCTCGTCATAGAAGATCTAAAAATTCGCATCTCGGCAGTGACGGACGGGAAAGCCGTCCCCATCGGGGATCAAATCGTCACCTTAATTGGTGGAAACCGATCAAACCCGACCTACCTCGAATTCTCAAAAGACGGCGGCTCGCTAGTCTCAAATCAATCCTTCCCGAAGGGCAAAGCCTTGCCTGTAATAGTGACACTTAAAAGTACTCAGGAATCCGATCCGATAACAGAAAAATTCAACCTAAACCTCAGTGATTGCAGTGCCTGTGACTTCAAGGAATACGCCTGCGTTTGCGAGCACTAAGAACTCTCTAGATATTGTCGAAAGCCTCTAGACAGGAACAACAACCCTTGGATCTCACTGTCCAAGCATAGGCAACCACTTGCGCACTTCACCACGTTCGCCCCTAGAGGAATGGAGAACCCAAGCTTCGCCGGTCTCAGTGTCGACTTTCACTAGACTCTTGTAGAGAAAAGGCTTTGCATCTTGGGAATAGTACTCGGCACTGACGATTTGAAATTTGCCAGTATCGCTACCCGACATAGCGAAGCTTGGCGGTGGTGGAATGCGAGTCGGTAATTTCGGCGGAGTGGATGGCGGTCCCCCGGAGGGTGGTTGCGAAAGCTGGGCATGGGCTACAAGCCATGCTCCTAACGCTAATCCGAAAAATGTGAAAAACTTGGTTCCTTTGCTCATTGTTATTTAGGTTTTAGGTTGATGGGGAGGTAGCTTTTGTACGAAAAATAGCAAAAGGCATAAAGGACACATGGCAACTGGCTTTTTGCCTTGCGAGAACAGTTGATCGATCCTAACTAATTAAGGTTTTTCATATGCTCCGAGTACTCGTATCCACCACCTCTTTTCAAGATACGCCTGGCGAACATCATCAATTGCTTGCCGACGAAGGCTATGACATCGTCTATGAACGTGGTCCGCTATCGGAAGAGCGAATGCTCGAACTGGCCGGCGACATCGACGCCTTTCTTTGCGGAGACGACTCAATCACGGCGACTGTAATAGACAAAGCTCTTCCTCGGCTCAAGGTGATTGCAAAGTACGGCATAGGAATCGACAAGATCGACATGGAACACGCCACCGCAAAGGGAATTCCAGTCACTTTTTGCCCTGGCGTAAACCATACGACGGTTGCAGAGCATACTTTTGCCCTGCTTCTGGCATTGGTCCGCCACTTGGTGGAAGAAGCCAACGTAACTCGTGACGGTGGATGGAAACGTCTGACAGGCAACGAAATCATGGGCAAAACCATCGCCATAGTAGGTCTGGGTCGCATCGGCAAAGAAGTTGCCATCAGATCCAATGCCTTCGGTATGGAAGTTAAGGCCTTCGACCTTTACTGGGACAAGGAGTTTGCCCAAGTTCACAAGATAAGACGTTGTTCCTCGCTTGACGAAACGATGGCGGGCGCGGACATAGTTTCCTTACACGTCAACCTTACCTCTGAAACTCGTTACATGTTGAACTCACAAAGTATCGCCTCCCTTAAAGACGGTGCCATCGTTCTAAACTGCGCAAGAGGCGAATTAGTCGACTCCGCCGCCATGGTGGAGGCTCTGAAATCCGGAAAACTTGGAGGCTACGGCACCGACGTGATGGAAGAAGAGCCCCCGGCATCAGATCACCCTCTTCTATCCGCGCCAAACACCGTAATCACTCCTCACATCGGCTCTCGCACCTACGAATCGGTACAACGTCAAGCAGGCATGGCTGTTCGTAACCTCATCCATGTGCTGAAAGGCGAACGACCATTGGCCCAAGCGAACGACGCCCCCATTCCTTCTCCTTCAACCTAAAGCAATCTCAACTACCTTTCCCCTTTCTCATGGAAGACACTTTTTACGTCGTACCCCAAGAATCTCACGATTCCCTCGTACGCAGCGTTTTTGAACACCGAGGCTTTCACCCAGACGAATCATCGGCAGCCGCAACCTTTTCCGCTTATGCCACTAAGCACGGGATTCGCACACACAACGCGCTCAAGGCTCTCCATCTGGACGAATTATTTGGTTCGGCCGTGGGTGGTTGCACGCCCGGCGCAGTCATTGAAGTAAAGGACAGTCGCTTCGATGCTTGTCAGACTTGGAATGCCAACAAGAAGCTAGGCCAAGCAGTTGCCTATCAAGCCATCGACACCTGCATCGAAATGGCGGAAAAGCATGGCTCCGGCACCATAGCAATAGACAATGCGTTTCATTACCTTTGGGGAGGCGGCTACGTCATGCACGCCGCCCACAAAGGTTACTACGCCTACACAAACTGCACCTCAACCCTCGCCGAGGTAGTGCCCTTTGGAGGTAAAACACCCACCTTGGGAACAAACCCTCACTCTTGGGGCTTGCCGACCACTGAAGCCATCGGTTTCCCCGTAGTCATCGACTGGGCGACCTCTGTCATTGCCATGGGTCGCGTTCAACAGCTCAAACGGGAAAACCAACAACTTCCTCCCAATGCAGCGGTAGACAAGGATGGTCAACCCACCACCGACCCTCATGCCGCGGCAGCCCTTCTACCCTTTGCCGCGCACAAAGGCTACGGGCTTGGTCTGCTCAATGAAATCCTCGGGGCCATGACCGGCGGATCCCTTTCAACTATTCGCGGCATACCCGGAACCGTCTCGGGCGAAAAGTATTGCTGCAATTTCTTTTTTCAAGTGATTCACCCGGACGCCTTCGACGCAGGATGCTTCGCTCACCAACGAACGCAAAGCGAAAACCTCAAGGCAGTTCTGGACGATATTCTCAAAGAAGGGAACGAGAACTGCCTTATGCCAGGACAACTAGAGGCAAGATTCGCCGAGCGCTCGGAACGAAACGGAGGCCTCTTGTTCAGCGAAAAAGAGCTCGACGAGTTCGATGAAGTCGCGGAACAATGCGACTTGAAAAAGTGGGATCGCAGCGGCCTTTCACTGGCGTCCTGAGCATCGGGACACAATTCCTTACACCATAATACATATTTCATTATGTCAGTTTTAGATATACGTCCTTCCGAAGAATGCCGATGGGATCTAGTTTCCCTCGGCGAAATCATGCTTCGCCTTGATCCGGGAGAAGGTCGAGTCCGCACCACTCGCGCATTTGAAGTATGGGAAGGTGGTGGAGAATATAACGTAGCCCGAGGCCTTCGGCGTTGCTTTGGCTTGAAAACCGCCATCGCCACAGCCTTCGCTGACAACGACATTGGTCGTCTGCTCGAAGACTTCATATTACAAGGAGGAGTAGATGCTGACCTAGTAAGCTGGATACCTTTCGACGGGATCGGACGGGATGTGCGTAATGGCATCAATTTCACCGAAAGGGGCTATGGACTGCGTGGAGCAGCAGGAACATCGGACAGAGGGAATACGGCGGCCTCACAAATGAAACCCGGTGACATCGACTGGGACGACGTCTTCGGCCGGCAAGGCGCGCGCTGGCTCCACACCGGTGGAATCTTTGCCGCCCTATCCGAAAATTCAGCCGAGGTCGTCATCGAAGCCGTTCGAGCAGCTCAGAAACATGGAGTCATCGTCTCTTACGATTTAAATTACCGTCCCTCTCTCTGGAAGTCGATTGGAGGACAGGACAAAGCTAGGGAAGTAAATCGCCATATTGCCGAACACGTCGACGTCATGATCGGCAACGAGGAAGACTTCACCGCTTGCCTAGGCTTTGAAGTAGAAGGTTTGGACGAAAACATCTCAAATATCGAGGTGGACAAGTTCAAAACTATGATCGAGCAAGCCGTTGCCGCTTTTCCCAACTTCAAGGCCACCGCCACCACTTTGAGAACTGTCAAGTCCGCAGGAATAAACGACTGGGGAGCGATCTGCTGGTCGGACGGAAATTTTCACGAAGCCACCCACCGAGAGGATCTGGAAATCCTCGACCGAGTGGGAGGCGGGGACAGCTTTGCATCAGGCCTCATCTACGGTTTTCTCTGCACGGGTGACCCTCAGGAAGCCGTTGAATACGGTGCCGCTCACGGCGCGCTGGCAATGACCACTCCCGGAGACACCTCGATGGCCACTTTGGCCGAAGTAGAAAAAGTTAAAGGTGGAGGCGGAGCCAGAGTGGTACGCTAGCCCAAAAGAACACATAAACCAAAAGCATGAATTATCTAGAAGAACTGTTTGGCCTCTCGGGGAAAACCGCCGTCGTCATTGGAGGTACCGGCGAATTGTGCGGGGCAATGGCCACTGGACTGGCAAAGGCCGGCGCCGAGGTCGTTGTAGTTGGTCGCAACGAGGAAAAAGCTCAGCAAAAACTCAATGAAATCGAAGAAGCCGGCGGATCGGCTTACTTCGCACCTTGCGACGTGGGGGAAACCGAAAGCTTGCAAAGCCTACTCGACCATGTTGTGGAAAGGTCGGGCAAGGTGGACATACTTGTGAATGGAGCCGGAATAAACTCACCAACACCTTTTTTCGACATTCCAGCAGATGAATTTCAAAAGATTTTCGACATAAATCTAAAAGCCGTATTTCTTGCCTGCCAGACCTTCGGGAAACACATGGTGGAACGAGGCGAAGGGGGAAGCATAATAAACGTGGGCTCAATCTCGGGGCTCAATCCCCTCTCCCGAGTATTTACTTATTCCGCTACAAAGGGAGCCGTACACAACCTCTCAAAAAACCTTGCCAGGGAATGGGCAACACAAAAGGTACGCGTAAATGTGTTGGTCCCGGGATTCTTTCCGGCCGAACAAAACAAAAAGGTACTGACTCCAGACCGAGTCGAATCGATAATGAGACACACCCCGATAGACCGTTTCGGAAATAAGGATGAACTTATCGGAGCGACCTTGCTGCTAGCCTCCAACAAGGCAGGTAGCTTTATCACAGGACACGAACTGATAGTGGACGGTGGATATTCCGCGATGACGATCTAGACGAATGAAATATCTATAAAAAAGTCGCCGACTTGCCCAAGTCGGCGACTTATAGGATTGAATCCTAGATCAATGCAAGTGCTGACAATAAAGCCAGAAAAGCATATTTCCGTGCAATGCTGAAAATGCATTCAAATAATTTATTATTCAATGAATATCTTGCCTCATTCTGCTTTTTACCACCACCCAGCATAAACTAATACATTCCATTATATTTGAAAAATAAACGGAATGGAATATAACGCAAACACATTACCAGCAATTACTTAAGAACTGGACTATCCCTCAGCACCGACAAGGGCGAGAATTAACAATGCCCTGATGAGACATAAATTGAACCTATCAGTATCATTGTACTAACGCTCAAGCAACTCATTCACTTCAACTACTGAACCATTCAAGATTGCAACACGAATAATCTTATTATTTTCGCTGAGTTAGTATAAACACGAAAACATTGATGGACTGAGGTAAAGGTCAGTTCTGAGTAAAAAGTTTAATTATCTCCCAGAAGTAATATATACCACATTCGCAGGTGAGCAGACTTTGGGCAATATTAATAGAACTAAGCTATTCCTCGTGACTCCCGGCTTGCACTTCTTTAAAATACCATTCAACAACAATAAAACTTTTTTTGAATCCAAAAGTCGATTACCGACGAAAACTTGAACAACTATGGCTCCTAAAACTACCAATGTAAAAAGCAAACCCCAGAAGGAACTGTCCGGGGGCGACGTTAAAGCTATCGAGGAACTGCGGGGTTCATACGAGGACATCACCTCGGAAGTGGGCAAGATCATTATCGGTCAGGATGCAGTCATCGAGCGAATGCTAACCTGTATGTTGTCCCGTGGACATGCCCTGCTCATGGGAGTTCCCGGATTGGCGAAAACCTTGCTGGTGAACTCACTTGCTCAAACGACCTCACTTAGTTTCGGTCGCATTCAGTTCACACCCGACTTAATGCCCTCGGACGTCACGGGAACCGAAATTCTTCAATCCACTGGTGAGGGTCTAGAACGTGAGTTCGTTTTTGCTAAAGGACCTCTCTTCGCTAATGTGATTCTAGCTGATGAAATCAATAGAACACCACCTAAGACTCAGTCGGCATTATTGGAAGCCATGCAGGAAAAAAGGGTAACTGTGGCTGGCAAACACCATACTTTGCCGGAACCGTTTTTTGTTTTGGCTACGCAAAACCCAATCGAACAAGAAGGAACCTATCCCTTGCCGGAGGCCCAACTCGACCGCTTTATGTTTCTCATTCAGGTGGAATATCCCTCTCGAGATGAGGAAATTCGGATATCTCAAGAAACGACAACGGGGGATATCCCTAAATTGAAAAAAGTAATTACTGGAAAGAAACTTCGCGAATTCCAAGAATTAGTGGAACGAGTTCCAGTACCTGACCATGTGCATGAACTCGCTGTGGACTTAGTACGCAGAACCCGACCGAACTCCGATGAATCTCCTGCTTGGTTACGAAGGTGGGTACAGTGGGGAGCTGGTCCCCGAGCCGTGCAATTCTTGATTCGCGGAGCCAAAGCCCGGGCCGTTTTACACGGTAACTACATGGCAAGCACGGAGGATGTCGAAGCTGTGGCCGAACCCGTGCTATTTCACCGCATTCTAACCAACTTCCATGCTCGTTCGGAAGGAATGACAAGCTCGGAAGTCGTGAAACGCTTGATCTCAGAGGCTCGCAAGGAGAAACGATGAGTAGACGACGGAAGTCCTACCTCAAGTACTTGGACCAGGAGGCTATTTCCCGCATAACCTCGGAACCCTTGCTCACTCCTTTCCCCATGGAAGGAAGTGTCTCCGGCCATCACAGAAGTCCTCATAAGGGTTCAAGCGTCGAATTTGCGGAATACCGAGAATACGTTGCCGGAGAAGACCCCCGTAGAATGGATTGGCGAGTATATGCCCGTTCTGACCGTTATTACCTAAAGGAATTCGAGGCAGAAACCAATCTACGCTGCTACCTTGCCCTGGATTGCAGTGGCTCCATGGGCTTTGGAGCGACTGAAAGTAAATTGGAATATGCAAAACGACTTGCCGCCACTTTCGCATACTTGATTATCGGACAAGGTGATGCTGCCGGTCTCTTGGCCATTCGAGACAAGAAATCTTTCGAATTACCCGCGAAACGCAATCCGGCTCAGGTTCAAGAAATACTAGAAACGATAGGGCCTCTCAAGCCAAAGGGTTCCCCTTCCTTAGTAGATGGTCTCCATGATTTAGCGGAGAGAGTTCGACCTCGAGGAATGACGGTCGTGATATCGGATTTTCTAGATGAACCAAAAGACTTGATAGATGCCATACACCATTTGCGCGACCGTCGGCACGACGTCGTTTTATTTCACCTCATCGACCCCCAAGAAGAGGATTTTCCCTTTGAACGACCGACTCGCTTCGTAGACTTGGAGGGAGCGGGTTCGCTGATAACCGAACCTGCCGTAATCAGAGAGCAATATCTTGAAAGTATGCGGATTCATCTCGAATCACTTTCTCAAGGTTGCCTCGCATCCGAGGCTGATTATCGAATCATTCGCACCGACGTGCCCGTGGCGGAAGTACTGGACAAGTTTCTCGGCGAACGCTCTGCAGGCAAGGCCGCATGATCAAGTTGTAAAACCAAAGCCCGTTCAATTTAAGTTTACATTAGGAACATGACATTCCTTCAACCTCTAGCCTTGTTCGGATTGCCCTTGGCTTTGCTGCCGGTAATCATCCATCTGCTGAACCTGCTACGGCACCGATCGCAACCATGGGCTGCCACTCGCTTTCTCTTACAGGCAAGACGAAGTTCATCTAAACTTTCGCGATTAAAACGGTGGCTGACCTTATTACTGCGGGTATTAGCCTTAATCGGTTTGGCTTTTGCTCTTTCCCGACCGATGACGGGTGGAGATTCAATGTTTTCCTTTTCCTCCGGAGCACCTGAGGCGATAGCCTTGATACTGGACCGATCAGCGAGTATGGAAACGAAAACAGGAGAAGGGGCAGCAAGCAAAAGGGAACTCGCCTTGAAAGCTCTGGAGAATTTTGCGAAACCTTGGACCGAAAGTAGAATCGTCTTGATTGATAGCGCCTTGCGAGAACCCGTCATATTGTCCGATTTGTCCACCCTCGCCGATCCTGCCATGGAACGATACCTCGGCTCCACCGAAACTGCGGCCGACATACCTGCCACTCTGGCAACCACACTCGACTGGTTAGAGGAAAACGGCGTGGCCACTGCCGAAATAGTCATTGCTTCCGACATGCAGGAAAGCAACTGGAAACCTGAGGGAAGCGAGGATGTCCTTCGGCGAATAAAGAAAGTTCTATCGGTAAAGGAAGGTTCATGGCGCACAAGGATTCTCGCCCTAGAAGGCGAAGCTTCCACAAACTCTTCCATAATCGGTGAAAACCTCTTGCGACGCAGCGATAAACTCGATCTTCTCGCAGATCTTCAGCGGCGACCGATTGGCGATCTGCCCTTGCGAATCACGGCCAATCTAGACGGCATGAAACGTGAACTTACGGCCGAGTTCAAAGGAGAGAGATTCCTTTGGCGATCCGCCGTACCTTTGCCGGAACAGAAAAGTCAAGGTTGGCTTTCTCTAAGTCTCCCCCCCGACCTGTGCCTCGCCGACAACTCTTGGTATTTCGCCTACGGATCTGCAAATCGCCCACATGCCGCAGTAAGAGCCGACCTACCCATTGCAGGGCGAATTTTGCGAGCAGCTGCAGCCAACGAAAAAGGAGTGCCTGCCGATGTCCTTCCCTCATCTAATTTAAATAAGGACGATCTCGCCGGCAGAACTCTGATCGTCCTTCAAGGAAACCCTCGGACTCCTCAAGAAGCCGAACTAATGAAGTCCTTCGTCAATGAAGGAGGAACCCTACTGGGCTTTCCTCCCAATTCAAATGAAGGTGCTGCAATCGACACAATACAATGGCAACCGGCAGAAAAAGCTCCTGACTCAGAATCTTCATTTCGCGTTAATTCTTGGAATGAAAACGGCGGCATTCTCGCAAATGCTTCCGATGGCACTCGCCTCCCCCTAAGTGAACTATCCACCACCACTCGCAGCATTCCGATTGGCTCCGAACCTTTGGCTTATTTTTCAGACGGCAAGCCATTCCTATCTCGCAAAATAATGGGCAAGGGAGTGATATACCTATTTTCCACTCTACCCACAGAAAAATGGTCAAGTTTGGCAAACGGATATATTCTCGTCCCGGCGATTCAACGCTTATTGGAAGAAACCACAGCCACACACTCGCCGGCGCGTTCGCTGGCTTGCGGTTCTTCCGAACTTGCGGAAGCAAAAGAAATCGAGTGCCTTGACTCACGGGAGAGAAAAAAACCGACCTTGCACGCAGGGGTCTACCTTATCGACGGCAACATGGTCGCCGTAAATCGCCCGCAAGAGGAAAATTCGCCTGCTCTTTTACCACAAAAGCAAGCTGTGGATTCTCTTGGCAATGATTATGTGAGCTATCAAAGAACGGAAGCCTTGAGCAATCAGTCCTCTCGCGCTGAGATCTGGTCCGTCTTCCTTTACCTAGTTCTTCTTTTATTATTGGGCGAATCCCTTTTGGGATTACCCGGATCCATCAAAAAAATGAAAGGACAATCATCTTGATCGATTTTTCGGAATGGCGGCTAGGCTGGTCTTGGCCGGTGATCCTGGTGGTAATTGCCGTTATGGCCATCTGCCTACGCCTTTGTATACTTACTTGGATCCGTTCGGGAAGAAAAAAATCCATAGCATGGCTAGAAGCCCTAAGGTTCATTATCGTAGGTTTGATTCTGATTACGCTGGCGAACCCTGAGCGCATCGAACGTATAGAAAGGAATTCCGAACCAGAAATACTCCTACTGGCGGACGCTTCAGGGAGCATGAATACACGCGACGTAAAAGACTCCAATGGAACGATAATCACCCGTTCGGATTGGGTAAAAAGTTCACTTGCTCAACCTTGGCGAACCGAACTCGAAAAGACGGCCATTGTTTCTGAACTACCTTTTTCTTCAGCAAGCGGCAGCGAGGCAACTGACCTCTCGCTTCCCTTGCAGGAAGGACTTGATCGAGTTTCAAATCTAAAGGCTGCTCTATACTTTACCGACGGAGACGTAAACACAGGTCCCTCGCCACTATCTCTCGCGGGTCGTTGCCGGGCTGCGGGAGTCCCCACATATGTTGTTCGAGTCGGCAAAGACAAACCTCTACCCGATATCGTTCTGGAAGACTTCACCGCACCTTCCTTTGCACTCCTCGATGAAAGGTTAACGGTCAGTTACCGTATTTTAAACGCCTTTCCCGAGCGGGTAGAAACTACCTTGAAGTTGATGGGAAACGATGAACAAGTGGCCATAAAACCGATCATAGTACCAGGTGGCGAGGAAGTAAGCGGAACCATGTCCTGGCTGCCCACGATGAAAGGGGATATTAGGTTACGGGCAGTGGTTGAAGAACATACGGGAGAAAGTATTCTCGAAAACAATACCAGAGAGCTCGAAACTCGAATTGAAAGCAAGGTACTCAAAGCCCTCATCGTAGATTCGTTTCCTAGATGGGAATATCGATTTCTACGCAACGCTCTTGAACGAGATCCAAGAGTCGACATGAACTGTATTCTTCTGCACCCGGGAATGAATCCCGGCAACGGACGGGGATACCTTAGAGAGTTCCCCGGCTCAGCTGAAGAACTAGCCCCTTACGATGTGGTATTCATTGGGGACATTGGACTGGAAGAAGGAGAATTGAGTGAAGATGACTGCGAGGCATTGGCCAACCTTGTCCGCCTTCAAGCATCCGGGGTAATTTTTCTTCCCGGCCGGCGAGGGCGTCAAACCAGTCTTGCCGAAAGCCCCCTGGGGGACCTTATTCCCGTTGCCTTCGACCCGGCCAAACCGAGAGGAGTGGGAACCTCCAATTCTTCGGCTATAACACTTACAAAAAAAGGCCGCAATCACTGGCTCACCACTCTTAGAGGAGCTGGCGAACCTGATGTTCAATTCTGGGAACGACTACCGGGATTTCATTGGTCTGCAGCGGCTCTCAAGAGTCGGCCGGGATCCGAAGTGCTTGCAGTACACTCAATCTTTAGAAACGAATGGGGGCGTATGCCGGTGTTAGCCATTCGCTACGTCGGAGCCGGCAAAACCCTCTATCTAGGAAGCGACTCCGCATGGCGATGGCGTCGAGGAGTCGAAGATAAATACCACTATCGTTTCTGGAGCCAGATCGCCAGATGGATGGCACATGGACGGCATCTTTCCGAAGGAGATGGAATGAAAGTCATTCACAGTCCGGAAAGACCCAAGACAGGAGAAAACGTTTATCTCCGCTGCATCGTAATGGACAAAGACGGTTTCCCCCTTAAGAATGGCCCTGTAGAAAGTATGATTGAGCATCCTGGAGGAGAAAACGAAAGAGTCTTTTACGAACCTGCTCCCGAAGGAGAGGGCGTCTTTCTCGCAACCTTTCGGACACGGCAATCCGGTCCGATCAAAATCAGAACGGAAGTCTCAAAAGCCGATCGTTTTCTGGAAACTAACTTGCAAGCGGAAAGTCATGGCCTGGAACGACTTGGTCGACCGGCTCGAACAGGAGACCTTCGCGAGCTGGCAAGGCTCACCGGCGGCAAATACGGCCTTGCCGAAAACCTAGAAAGCATCGTTCAAGCCATAGCCGCCCTGCCGGCTCCGGATCCCCTGGAAAGAATACATCGGCTAAGGACTGATCTCTACTGGGGATTATTCCTTTGTGCATTACTCGCAATTTACTGGACTGGCCGCAAATTCGCAGGAATGATTTAACCATGAACCAAATAAGTCAAAGGCACGCCCCCCTGCCGGAAAGCCTTCGGCGTGCAACCATTCACCTGGGAAAAAGAGTTAGCAAGCTCGCCCACACTCGTGGCGCAGGTGCCTTTGCTGGGTGCCTGCTGGCATCTTGGCTAGTTTTGTTTGCCAGTGATCGATTATGGGACACGCCCGGCATAGTTCGCATTTTTCTAGCGGGAGCCGGTTGGTCGGGAGCGATCTTAATGTTTTTGGCATGGTATCGTGGCGGCATTCTCCTTCCTCGATCGGAAATCCATCTGGCAAAATTAGTTCGGAGCAAATTCGGCGGCCCAGGCGATCGTTTCCTAGGAGTCCTCGAACTTGCTAGTCGCTCCCCTGAGGAAACGCGTCATTCCAATGCACTATTCGAGGCCGCCGCTAAAAAAGTGGAGCAAGAGATCAGCCAACTGGAACTTAATGAAGCGATCGACGCTCGGCCGGCAAGACGCGCCCTATCGTTCTGCGCAGGAGCTACTCTTCTAGTGGGGATTATAAGTTTGACGCTCCCGGAAGTCGCGCAAAATGCATGGGAGAGATGGCTCACGCCGTGGAACAACTCCCCTCGCCTCACTTTAACCACACCGGAATGGTTTCCTGCTCAAACATTCTGCGCCCGAGGCGAACCAGTACCGTTGCGTTGCATTCTTTCAAAGAATTCTCGCAGAAAACCGGAAAAAGCTGTCCTCATCTCACCTACCGGCCAAGAGTTTTTCGCAAATAGAAATGGTCTTATTTACGAGTTTGTCCTCCCCGGACAATTCGAGGCCAGAGACTGGTCGCTGGAAGTGGGAGACGCTAGGGCCATTCTTCAAGTTACGCCAATGGAACGGCCACGCATAGAACGACTGGAAGCCGTAGTGAATCTCCCGGATCATTTAGGTTACCCGGAAGAGCGAAAGGCAATTAAAGGAACGCAAATAAAGGTTGTAGAGGGCACTAGCCTCTCTGTGAAAGGTCTTTTAAACAGACCCATCGATCAAGTTGGCGCTCGAACAAAAGAAGCCCATTTCGACGTTGCAACAGATAAAGAAACTTTCGAAATCGAGTTCGGCATTGTTGCAGAGTCCTTCGACTCCCAAATTAGATTCACGGATATTTTCGATCTTTCCGCAGCAACGCCGACTGTGCTTACAGTGACCTCCATTCCGGACGAGGCGCCACAAGTTGATTTCGAAAACTTGCCGGGTGAAAGTGCGATTCTAGAGACGGAAACCTTGGATCTTCGCGTCATCGCAAAAGACGACTACGGCATCACCACATTGGAGCTCCATCTCGGGGTTCATGCAAGAGACGGACAAAGCCACGAACCCGACAGACTGTCAAAGAGGGAGGAAAAGTCCCCCGACGCCAAGACGCTGGAACTTGCCTTCCCCTTCGATCCATCTTTTCTCGGACTCAAAGGAGGTGATGTTGCAATCCTGACCGCCAAGGCAGTTGACAGAGTCCCAGACAGAGAGCCCTCCGTCTCCCGAGAAATTATTCTAAACGTCGTAGGTCCCGAAGAACATGCAGAAGCCGTTCGTCGACGAATGGAGGAAATCCTAGCCCAAGTTTCCGAAATCGCGAGAGAAGAGGAAGCCATTATGCTGGAAAACGTTCGACTATCCGACGAGGCTTTCGATGAACTCGACGAACGCAAATCGGACAAGGCATTGGAAAACTTAGCGGAATCGCAAAGAGACAACGCTCGGGATCTCAAGGAAACGGCGGAAGAAGGTGCCGAAACCCTCCGGGAAGCCCTACGAAATCCTCTTTTCGATGAAAACACCCTAAAGGAATGGAGTGAAACACTCAGAAAAATGGAAGAGGTCGCCTCGAGCGAAATGGCAAAGGCCGCTCAAAGCATAGACCAAGCCAAGGCAAACCCTTCGTCCGCCAAGCCCAATTTGTCCGACGCTGAACAATCCGAACAAGAAGCGCTTGAAAGCTTAAGAGAAATACTGGAACAAGCAAACGAACAGCTTGACGATCTCGAGGCGCTTACGCTCTCTAAAAGGTTACGACAGGTCCAAAAAACCGAGGACCGTCTTGGCGAGGTTTTGGTTTCCCACTTGCCGAGTACCATAGGTCAACGCTCGAAAGCTTTGCCCGAAAAACAACTCAAGGTACAGAGCGAACTGGAAAACACGCAAATTGACGCACATGCTGAAACCGAACTTCTCCAAGGAGAAATTAGCCGTTTCCACGAAAGAACCGGGCGGGAAAACTACGGAGAAGTTGGGAAACTCATGGAAGAAGAAGGCGCTGTCGAAGGTTTGCGAAAAGGCTCCGACCTGATTCGAAATAACGTCGCTTTTGCCGCACTGGACAACCTAGACTATTGGGCGGAAAAGTTTAAAGAATGGGCCGACATGCTGGAAGAGGAAGAAGAAGGTGGTGGTGGCGGGGGCGGTGGTGGTGGCGGCGGTGAAACCAAAGATCTCACAGCACAGCTCGTAGCCCTTCTTCGAATTCGAGAAAAGCAAAAGGCAATTATGGGCAAAACAAAGTTGCTTGAAGATCATTTCGAAAAAGACGTTCGCAAGGAACGTTCAACTCTCCTCGTGGAGAACCAGAGGGAACTGATGACCGACCTGACAGAGGTGCAAGTCGATATTGCAATCGAAGAAATCAACCCCATATTTGACGATGCTCACACCTACATGGCTTCATCCGCATCGGGATTGGAAAAAGAAGATTACGGAAAGCCGACTACACTAGCGCAAACACAATCCCGCGACTCCGTCAGCGACATCATAAACTTGCTCATTGAAGCCGCCCAATCAGGTTCTCAAGGTTCTTCCGCAGGAAGCTCACAAGCTCTTCAATTCCTCCTAAGTCAACTTTCCGGCCAAAAACCAGGACAAGGCAAAGGCATGATGCCCGGACAAACGGGTGGTGGCAGCCAACAAGGGGGAGACACAAACCAAGAGCACGCGACCGCTCTAGGCGATGCCGATGGCATTACTCCGGGAAAACGCAAACCGCAACAGGCTGGAGGAGCATCGGGAGTACCGCCACCGGAATTCCGCAGAGCCATGGAAAACTACTTTCGGCAAATCGAGGAATAGTAATCGTGAAAAGCTGTCTTACTCTGATTTTTGTCTGGGGTGTTCTTCCCTGCAACACACTGTGGGCACAGAAATTGTTCGAGGAAACCAACGACGACCTTGTGCGACAGATCGATAGGATGTACAAAAACGGTCTGGATTACCTTGCCAAGAGCCAAACCGACGGTGGCAGCTGGTCCGATAATTCCTACGGTTCCGAAGCAGGAGTTGTAGGTCTTGCAACCTTAGCTTTGCTTGCCCGTGGAGATGATCCGGAATTCGGTCCCTATCGGGTAACTGTTAAACGTTCCCTAGATTACGTACTTGCCCGTCAAGATAAGAAAACGGGCTACATTGGCTCATCCATGTACAATCACGGATTTGCGACTCTTGCATTGGCGGAAGCCTATGGCATAACCAACGACCTCCGCCTAGGCCCCGCGCTACAGCAGGCAACCGACTTGATCTTGGGGTCGCAAAAAGGCAACACAAAGGGTGCTTGGCGATATGGGCCTGAAAGCAAGGATGCTGACACCACTGTTTCCGGTGCCCAGATGGTAGCTTTGTTTGCCGCTAGAAACGCCGGACTATCCGTGCCCGAGGCAGCCATTGAAAAGGCGATTAAATTCTTCATCTCATGCCAAGACTCAAGCGGGGGATTTGGCTATACGTCTAAGAGCGGGCCTAACCAACCCCGATCTGCAATAGGTTGCCTCGTTCTCGCTCTATCCAAGGATACCGATTCAAAAGCTTACAAACAGTCAGTTAAATACTTAATGGGAAATGCCGCCCACGACGGCCAAGGACATAAGTTCTATAGCCTCTACTACACATCTCAAGCAGTCTTCCGATCGGACCCATCACTCTGGCGAGTCTGGAATTCCAAAAACGTAAAACGCCTTCTTGCCTCCCAATCTGACGACGGCAGTTGGAACGGGAATTACGGAAAAGCTTTTTCCACTTCTGCCGCACTGCTGTCTCTAGCACTTAATTACAGATACCTTCCGATTTACGAAAGATGAGAAAACCATCAAAACACCTTACCGTATTGGCCCTTGCAACCCTGGGTTGCTGCAGCGCGAACGCTCGAGCGGAGAATAAAATATCCATTTCTGCCACTGTTAATGGCGAGGAAGTAATAATCATCAATCAAGACGGACCACAAGCTGCAGTTGAAATTCAAGGCAATGCAAATGCGCTGCAAGTTCAGATTCAAGGCAATGTTGTGGTCAAACCGCAAGCGCAACTCCCACCTGCTCGCTTCTTGGCGCCAAATGTTACTCAACGGATCCGAAGTTCCGGGATCGACGACAAGACGGACGGGATGGCGATTGGAGAGAAAAACCGCACCGATAATCTTCGTCTCTTCGACGGGTCTGTAATCAAGGGAAGGTTAACAGATTTGACGGACAACCGAGTTCTGCATTGGAAGAACGATTCCGCAACCGACAACCTTTCCATTCGCTTTGCATCCGTAGACTCAATCGAACTGGCTCCAAGAGCCGCCCCGGAAGAACAGTTTCCCAACCATGGTGGTCGCAAAGTCTTGCTGAAGTTCACAAACGGAGATCGCCTGCGTGGCAATTTAACAAAAGTCGACGAAAAGACAGTAGCCGTGGAAACCGACTTTGCGGGAGTGTTGGCTACACCAAGAGAAAAAATAACCTCGATCATCCTATTGCCGCCAAGCCACGAAAGCCTTTATGATGCCTCATACGGATTTACCGGTTGGAAACCAAGCAGCAAAAACGCTTGGAGGTACGAGGGTGGCGGACTAGTTGCGAGCGCATCCGGAAGTATAAGTCGGATACTTCCGGAAAAAGATGCTATTGAAATAGAATTCGAAGCAAACTGGGAGCGCTCTTTTTATTTTCGCGTACAAATGTTTTCTGAGAATCAGGCCGCTTCTCGTTCCAGTAGCTATGGAAGCATCGGTTACGATTTTTCTTTTTCCAACAGCAGATTAAGCCTGCAAGTAGCCAAACGGAAAAAAGGTCGACTGACTCGAGAGACAATTGGCTCGGCAGTCATTCAAGAGTTAGTGAGGTTAAAATCAGCCCGGTTTCGCATTTACGGGAATCGCAAGACCAAGCAATTCGGCGTTTGGGTAAATGATCGCAAAATGGCCAGCTGGAAAGATGGTGATGAGGAATTCATTCCCATTGGAAACACTGTATCTTTCTACAATCAAGGCGGCAGCTCCTTTCTTCGTCTAAATGAAACCTCAATTTCCGGATGGGAAGGCGACTACACTCCCGTCGAAGAACCCTCCGAGGAAGAGAAAGCAACAACTCGCGTAACCTTTGCAAACGGAGATTCCACCGCATCCGAAATAGGCGCCTTAGTCGATGGCAACCTCCAACTGAAAACAAAAAGAGGCACTTTTAAGACGCCCGTGGAAAGAATTCGATCCATATACTTCCCACAAAAAGACGGATCAACCACCAAGCCGGCTTCCGAACGTGTTTGGCTAACAGGTTCATCAGGAAACCTAGCCCTCAACCTTACGGCCATTAGGAATGGTATGGCCAGAGGGGAAACCGCAAATTTCGGACTAGTAGAAATTTCCGTTTCACGAGTCCGAAGACTGGCCTGCAACATTCATTTGCTCGAACTTGAAAAATACTTGGTCCAACTACGATTGGCTCGGCAGGCACTTGATGCCCGTAACCTTGAAACCGCCAATCAGATTCTACAAAAAACGAACCCGGCGATGAGGGGATGGCTATGGGGTCGCCTAGCCTTTCATGCAAAAGCTCTTTCAAGTAGCGAAATCCTCAGCTTTGCGCCCCACCCCGAGTCGGGTCTCGCCGGGGCCGACTTCGCAGAGGACTCCGAGACGATTCTAACGGTTGGCAAGGATGCCACCTTTGGACTTTGGAATGGGCACGCCCGCTTAGCCTCGGGCAAAATAAAGGGAAGCGAAAGCCTCCATGGCGAGCTTGGTCGCTTTCCCAACGAAACTCAAAGATTCACCACGATTTCTCGGGATTTCTGGCTCGGAAAGTTCGAAGTAACCCAAGAACAATACGAGAAACTCGTGGGAGAAAATCCAAGCACTCGAAAATCTCCCAGGTTCTCAGTTGAAAAAACATCATGGTTCGATGCCACCGAGTACTGCAAGCTTCTCAACAAAAAGTTTCCACCATCTAACGGCTATGTATACCGCCTCCCGACTGAAGCCGAGTGGGAGTACGCCTGCCGAGCGGGAGCAACCGGTCCCTTTACCGGGTCTTCCATCACTTCCATACCCCACGATGACACCGCCTACTCCGAACACCTCTCCAAGGTAGCTTGGTTTTCCGAAAATTCAAATAATGCTCCCCATGCCGGCGGAGAAAAAGATGCTAATGCTTTTGGCCTTCACGACATGCACGGCAACCTATGGGAATGGTGTCTCGATCATGTCGAATTAAACAAACAAAACATGCTCAAGAGCCGAATACCCGGAGCAGTGGATCCCTTTATAACAGAAGGGCGTTGGCGGTCTCTACGAGGAGGTTCCTTCAATGTCGGATTCAACCGATGCCGATCGGCTTATCGCGGAGCCAACGATCCAGGAGTCAAGAGAGACGATCGAGGTTTTAGAGTGGCTCGCGCGCCCGATCTTTCTCCTGACGCTAATGTTACGAAGGTACTAGTTGAAAAGCCTCACGTCGTACAGGAACTCGGACTTAGCCTAATGCCGATTCCGGCAGGATCGTTTCTAATAGGTAGCCCCGAAAAGCTTCCCGGAGCATGTGCCGTCAGTGTACCGAAAACGGATCTCATATTAACTGGAAATGCAAAGGGTGAACTCTATCTTTCCGATCTCGCGGGAAGATCTCCTCGCAACATAGGTCAAAAATTACCAGCAGCGGTAACTGCTATGGCGGCATCCCCAGACGGCAAGCTTACCTTCACAGGTTGCAGTGATGGTTCCACTCACCTCGTTGCCCTTGCAGATGGTAAAAAAATCGCATCCTTCTCGGATCACAAATCTCCCGTAACCACAGTCGCTTTCTCCCCCAAAAAGAATCTTGTGGCATCCTCCGAGCTAGCGGGAAAAGCCGTAATACGAACACTCGAAGACCAAAGGAAACCCATCTTCCTTGAAGGAAATTCAGCGCGATTCGACAATATCGATTTTTCGCCCGATGGAACTCGCGTTCTCACATCCGGACCAGGTGCTCCTCCTGCCCTATGGGACTGCGCGGACGGTGCCTTTCTTCATAACTTGAAAGTAGAACTGGAAGACGTGGTCGCCGCTCGTTTCGCACGCGATGGTCAAGGCGTATCGGTAGCCTGTCGCTCAGGTCGCATTCTTTTTTGCGAAACGTCCACTGGAATCGCCTATAACAAGATCACTCTTCCAGGAAGAGAATTAGCGGATTTACAGTACTCTCCGGAAGGAAACCGAATGCTTGTCGTTACGCAGGAAGGTCTATGCTCCATTAGAAGTGTTCCCCAAGCAGAAGCTATAAGAATTGTCGAAAAAGACGGTTCATTGACTAGCTCTCCGGATTACTATTTCGATATCTCCAAGCATAATGCGTCCACTTCCTCCCTTCCCTCTACACTGGAAGATTTCCTCCTCAAACACGGACAAAAAATGGACGGCATAACCCTCCCCCCCAGTTGTTCGAAATCTCCGGACAATGCATGGATCTTAACCACTACCGATGGCGCATTAAGGCTATGGCGTGCCGAAACGGGGAAGTTAGAAGCCAATCTTGCCGATAAATTGTCCGCCCCCTTCGAAGCATGCACCTTCTCCCCCGACGGACTATTTGCCACTGGTCGCTTAGCGACGGGACAAATCCTCGCTTATCCCGCCTTCCCGCAATCTGATAGCACTAATTCTGATCTATTGCCTAATGCCGATATTATCCGTTCTTGGTTCAACTCCCCCCCCCCTCGCTAACTTTTGCAAATAGACTTTCGGCTTTTCAGTCCTACTGATTTGCATTTCATATGTTATCCGGCTTATCTTGAATTTATAAACAATACTTTAAGCCATGAAGAATAAAAAGCAGGCAGAACCAGCACCCATTCAATACCGAATCAGATTCAAAGTTGAAGGAAACATAACGCCGGTAGTCAAATATTTCATGGCCACCTCCGCCGAACAGGCCTTGGAAATGTTCATATATTCTTGTCGCAATCTTCAACCCATGCCTGAATTTTTAGATTTTTCAGAATGGAATCGATGGTCGGAAGAATGGATTAACATTCCCCAAGAAATTGCCCTACCAGAAACATCCGACTGCTAACATTTCGGCGAGTCGATTAGACTAATTTTGGTACCAAGCAACGATCAAGGATAAAGAACAGTTCTTGGTTGAAGTTTCACATGAACCACCCTTCCTCAACAAAAGCCTCGACATTTTGTTGTTGAGCCTATTTAGCGCCTCGATATTGATTGGTTTAGTCCAATCACTTTCCGTAACCGATTAGGAGGTCGATACTCCTAACAATGACTCAATTATCCAATCATATTTTCCAGAAAATAAATTACCTTCTAGTAGGTGTAATAATTTTATTTTCAGCATCTTGTGGTGGACCGGCACCTCCACCACCTAACGCTCCCCCTCCTCATCCAAACCTATTTTCACAAACTGGAACTAAAAATAAGGTTCTGCCAAACACGGAAGCACCAGTGTCTGGAACAAACGAAAAGAAGGAAAACAAGAGCGTTGTTACACTTGAAGCTCTTGGAGATGTTTGGATACTGGTACAGAATGCGCAAGGAGTCGAATTACAATGGCAGAACTTGCGTAAAGGGGAACGTCTACCTGTTGCCAAGCAAGGCCCCATATCCATCACTTCATCTAACGGCAAAGCCCTTAGAGTGTTGGATCATGAAGGCAGTTCTCTAAAGGAACCTGCTGAAAACGAGGGGATAGCTATTTTGCGCCTTCCGTAAATGGATAGCTTGAAGTTTTTCCATTTTTTTTGAACGTAAAGAACATCCTCCAGTCTGTAGTATTGACGAAAGTCAGTTTGTTTCAGTCTAGTTTGTTTTTCTAAGCCAGAAAGCGCCAGGATCTCCCTCCTGGCGTTTTCTTTTTGTAAATTCGCAAGTCGTTGCCTAGCAAAAACTTGATATTGAAATAGATCTGTGGAACAAAGGCAAAGTAGAATACTTGGGCAGAATCTACTAAAACTTGCGGAAAAGAGGTAGCTTGGGGGCATCCAAACTGGTATTCACCTCAGTATTGTCATCAACTGGTATAGGAGGATGCTCCAAATCGACGAAGATCTTGGAGCATAGACCATTTTTAAACTTCAAGGTAAGACGGCTCCAACCATAAATAGTGCTTGTCGCTTCGTCGAACACCGCTCGACGATACCTCCAAACAAAGAAGTCA
>Ga0315321_10000655_pt1 | contig 26078 bp, 25 predicted proteins | sample M180m21515metaG_FD_203464 | JGI IMG/M metagenome (GOLD analysis project Ga0315321, IMG submission 203464) | Ammonia-oxidizing marine archaeal communities from Monterey Bay, California, United States - M1 80m 21515 | ecosystem: Environmental > Aquatic > Marine > Intertidal zone | place: USA...
GCGTATTGCTACCCGGTACGACAAGCGAGCCGATAACTTCCTCGCTGCAATTCATATCGCTGCACTCATCGCATACTGGTTATGAGTCCCAGCCCTAGAGATTATAGATGAGTTGCAAAAAAATGGCGGAGCGGGCTGCTATTAAAAAGTGCGCCGTAAAATGCGAGTGTACTAGTATTTGATATGGCGCGGGTTTGATGGAATTTATGCAGGCGACCTGGAAGATGAATTACAGGGTAGAAATCAATTCGATTGTGATGATTTTCCACCTAAAAAGATATCGTCTTTATATCGATAAATAAAAAATCATATTGTATTTTCTGAAAGATACTGTTGAAAGCTAGAGCGCCGTGCGCCTGAACAGGCGGAGCCCGACCTGCTCGTTAGCAGGCCGGGCTTCGAATTTCACCGATTGTTCAAATCATGTTTTCTTGTTGCGCTTCTGTGTTCTTGTTCTTTTTGGTACTCTAGTTGTGCCTGCTTATGTGCGCGCGCCATCGCTTTGAACAATACCCTGCTTGCACCTTTGGATTTTGTTGCTGCAATATTATATCCCTGACCTATGAGTTGTATCTGTGGTATTTGCTCTTCAATTTCCTTATCTGACAACGTCGCCGGAAACGATCCTGGCATAGTTAGTCGATTGCCACCTAACGCTTGAATACGTCCTTTCAGGCGTCCACGGCCTTTTTTGCCAAACCTGCCTGCTCCCTCAAGTACGAAGTTTTTATGATCTTGCGACAACCGAGAGTAAGCTAACGCTGCAGCGACGATGAGTAGAGCCTCTCCATCTTCTTCACGGACGAGTTGAGAACCAATGCCTGCTTCCCTCAATATTCGGTCTGATCCCTTGAGAATTTGGTATCGAACATGGGGTAATTCCACTATCTTGAGTAGTTTGGATACCCGGCGACGTTCCGAACCGGTGAGGTTATCCGGGACCGAAATCTCGGGCTCGAAGATCATGTACGGCTCATCAGTGTGCCAATTTGGTTGGTCTGTATTTTGTGGTCCGGTCTTAGTCTTAGGTATGTCGAAGTCCTTCGCAGGCGAATCAGGTATGATGACCGGTCGATTTCGGTGGTCGCGTGTGACGCGGGTACCGGCCTGCGCAAGGAGATCGACTGGCGGCGTAGGATCTGGCAAGGGCGTTGATTGCCAAGACTTTACTGCAGATGGACCCGTATCATGGTCCGGTTCGGCAATGGAGCTTTTCAGATCGATACTCGACGGAACCCCTTTCCTGAAATACGCAAGCCTCTGCGCTGCAAATCAGCTAACCTCCCCTTTTTGCAATGATCCCCTGAGCTGTCTTGGCTGCTGGGGGAGGGTGGCGGCGGTATGACTGTATTGGGGGTGACGCCGTTTGCGGATATTCCGCTTTGGATGCTGGTGGCGGTCGCTACGGCGCATTTTTGTGGGTTTTTGATCCGCGGTGCCTTTGGGTTCGGCTCCAACCTGCCGATCATCATTGCGACGACGTGGCTTTTGGGGCCGCACCACGCGATTCTGCTGGTGATCATGACGGCGTCGATGGCGCAGGTGCATTTGTTTCCGCAAAGTTTCGGCCAAGCGAACTGGCGCCTTGCCGCTGCCCTCACGCTCGGCGTTTATGTCGGCATTGGCATTGGAACCTATGTGTTCGTGTCGCTGGATGCGGATGCACTGGCGCCAATCCTGGGCGCGCTGATCATGACCGTGGTGCTGATGGACCGGTTTGACGCGATCCCCCGCCTTGCCCGCATTATTGACCTGCGGGCCAAGCCTTTAGTGGCGGTGTTGTCGTTGCTATCAGGCTTTGTCGGCACGGTGTCTGGCGGCGGTGGGATATATTTTCTGGCACCGTTCCTGCGCCATATGTGCCCGGAACCAGTGACGTTTCGCGCGACCAATATCGCGCTCTCCGGCATCTTTATGTTCGGGCGGGCAGGCTTCGTGGCACTGGCGGGGCTCGTGGACCTGACGGTGATTGTTGAAGGCATGCTGTTAATGCCAGTGGTGATCCTGGGCAACATCGTTGGCGGGCGCTGGTTTAAATCGGCGGACCCGGCTGGATTCTTCCAGGCCTTGAGTTTCATGTTGCTGGCGGGCGCAGCGCTGCTCGTTGCCCGAAGCATCTTGTATTGATGGAGAGCAAAATGGCGGACTTTGATCGTACGGTCGAAGACATCGGCAATATCGTGACCATGGAGCACGTGAATGTCCGCGTGCCGGACCAACAGCTTGGCATTACGTTTTATGTGACGGCCCTTGGCCTCACCCGCGATCCTTACTTGATGACGGGCACAACGAATATGTGGATCAATGCCGGGCGCAGCCAATTCCACCTGCCCACAGGGGCCGCCCAAGTTCTGCGCGGGACCACAGGCCTTGTGATTCCTGGCCGGGAGGCGCTGTTGCAACGCTTGCACGCGGCGACGGATGCGCTGACGGGCAGCGCGTTTAGCTTCAAAGAACGGCCGGACCACATCGCCGTGACCTGCCCCTGGGGCAATCGCATCCGTGTGCATGAGCCGTCAGACCGGTTTGGCCCAATGCGGCTCGGCATGCCCTATGTGGAGGTTGATACGCCTGTGGGCGCAGTGGACGGTATTGTCCGCTTCTATAATGAGATCACCCACACAGCCGCCCGCGCCAAGGAAGGCGAGGCCCATGTGTCCGTCGGTGATGGCCAGACGTTGATCTATAAGGAAACGGATGCCGCTCAGCCGGACTATGATGGCCACCATATCGCGGTCTACCTCGCCGATTTCTCTGGGCCGTATAATCGCTTGCTCGAGCGCGGCTTGATCAGCGAGGAAAGCGACCAGCACCAATATCGGTTCCTGGATGTTGTGGACCCTGATAATGGGAAGGCATTGGTGCGGTTGGAGCATGAAGTGCGTAGCATGCGGCACCCCATGTATGCCCGTCCGCTGCTGAACCGTGATCCAGCAATCACCAATCGCTCCTATGCCCCAGGCCATCAGGAAATGGCGTGGTCGGCGGCGCCGGGCATATAAGTCTGGGCTAGGCAGCCGCCTTTTTGCGGGCAGCGCCGAGGGCGGCGATGATCTGGCGGGCAATTTCATCCTCATCTGAAGCACGGATGCCGCCGGCGAGAAGCGCGTTCAAGGCCAGGGCATGCATCTCGACGATTTTAAGGCCGAGCTTCTGGGATTGGTCTGGTAAATAGTCAATGACTTTATAGAGCGAATCGGCTAGATGGCTGCCAACATCGAATCCGAACGATGCGCCTTCGCCGCGCAATTCGAAGGCCATATCCTGAATTTTCTCGAGTGTTGCCGCTCTTTGGGCGGGGACTTTGCGGGCAGATGCCGCTAGCCGTGCGAGCTTAAGTGCTGATGTGTTGACGGTATCATTATACTTCACACCAAGCTGCTGGGCCGCCCCTTCCGCCATTGATAGTAGGGCCTGAAAGTCTAGCTCAGCAAGCGGTTGCGCCTTTAGCTTGGCGCGGTTCGGTGGGTTGGTGATTTGAGCTGGAGTGGCTGCTTACATGGGATTGTCCCTGACTTTCTTGCCCTAAAGTGCTGGGCTGTAACAGGCGTAAAGTGTGTCGTTTGGATCGAATGCCGTTGCAATCAATAGGGTTTGTTGCAACTTGGCCTCCCAATCCTTCGTAATCAGTGTGAAAGGGGGCCTTAAAGACTACGTAAATACAGACTACTCTAAGGCATATGGGGGATGCAGCGCCGCGCTTTGGCAGCGGCGACCATTGGCGAATGCTGTATGCGGTTTATCTGCATACGGGGCGGAGGGGAGAATCTATGGGCGTTTTATTGAATTCTCGCGGGCTTGCACGCGGGCGATGGCTAACTGGTGCGGCTTTAATGGTTGGCGCTGTGGCCTTCGGAACGGCGGCGACTGCGCAGTCGCTTGGCAGCCTTAATGTGCCTGGCTACACCCTGCTCGCACCGCCAAATGCGTCTGACCTTGCCAGCCCGGGTGAGCCGCTGCGTATTTGCGCGCCGCCGATTGGTGGACTGCCTGGTGGATTCAGCTACTTGCATCCGCCCGTTTCAGAGGTCGCCCGTGCGCTTCAAATCAACCTCTGCCACGCAGCACTGGTCGATGCCGGCGATGTGAATGGTGTTATGGCCGATGCCGACAGTCTTGGTCTTGCACTGAATGCGACAGGTGGCGATTCGACTTTTGCTTCAGCCCCGCCTCCATTGCCGTCCCTGCAGAATGGTGGCGCGCCGCCGCCGCTGCCGCCTATTGGTGCCCCAGCCCCGCCACCGCTTGCTCCGCCTGTAGCCCAGGGCGGCTTCGGTGCGCCGCCACCACTAGCACCGGCGCCGATAATGATTGCGCCGACGCCTTTGGCCCCAGCGCCCGCAGCTCCGGCTCCACAGGCGCTGCCAAGCTATGCGCAAGAACCACCAATGGCGCCTGCTCGGATGACCAATGCACCTATGGCGCTGCCGCAAGACCTACCGCCAATTGCGCCTGCCGTGTTAGGTGGCGATGCCCAGGCCCTCTTCAAGAGTGCCTATGATGCGCTGAATAATGGGGATCCGTCCGCCAGTGCAGAGCAGTTTGCCCGCGGTTTGGATATTGATCCGAGCGACGGTCTTGCGCACTACTATCTTGGCGTCGCGTATGAGCGGCTTGGCCGTGTAGACTATGCCGCCATTCAATACCGACGTGTTGCAGACGGCTGGCCGAATACGGACCATGGCGTCCGGGCCGCTTCCCGCATGAATGCAATGGTTGATGGCTTTGCGCCACGCCCTGTCATTGCCCAGGCCGACAGAAGCTTGGTCCGACCCATTCGAAAGCGTCGGCCGCGTGTTCGCACAATTGAAGAAATCTTCAAAGGCAGTGAGGGGGCGGAAATCATGGCCTCCATTAAACGTGCTGAGAAACGCAAAGCCCGGGATGCGCGCCGCGCCAAAGCTGTGGCCGCCCAACCTGCCCGGAACCCAGCGCTCCTTCGTGTCGCTCAAAGTGGCATTGTTGCAACTGGTGGCCGCACACGTGTTCGTGGGCCATCTGTTGGGTTTGGCGGCTCCGGCACCGGTCGCGTCGGCACATTCGCAGACCAGCCTGCTCCACGCTTTACGCCGCCGCCGGCACCGGTCGTAGCACCTGCAGCGCCGCCGCCGCTCGAGGCCGCGCCGCCAGAATTGGCACCGCCACCGGTAATGTCGGATGCAGCGCCGCCACCACTTGCTCCGCCGCCCGTGGCAAGTGTGGATGTTGGCGGGCCACCGCCCTTGCTGCGGCCGCTTGGCGCGCCTGCTGCACCAGCGATGGCGGCCCCTGATCTACCGCCATTGTCGAGTGCGCCACCGCCGCTATTGCCGCCGCTTGATGGTGGGGCACCACCTTTGCCACCGCTCGACCAAGCACCGCCGCCACTGGCTTCGCTTCCGCCAGCATCTGGTGGAAATGAGATCTCGTTCCAGGACGGTGCCCGCTATGTTGGCGACGTGCAGAATGGCCAACCGAATGGCCAAGGCGAAATAGCTTATGCCGATGGCTCCCGTTATACGGGCCAGTTCCGCGATGGGCTACGTGACGGCCAGGGCCAAATGGCGCTGACGGACGGGCTTATCTACGACGGCGCGTTTGAACGGGATTCGATCAATGGCCAAGGCCGCCTCACATGGCCTGATGGCGCTATTTATACCGGTGACTTCATCAACGGTAAGCGCACTGGCCAGGGCGTATACCAATGGCCATCAGGCTCGCGCTATGAAGGCCGCTTCGATGATAGCGTGATCGTTGGCCCCGGCGTATTCACATCTGCGGATGGCGAGCGCTACGAAGGCGACTTCCAGAATGGCCGCCGTACGGGCCAAGGCGTGCTGACGCTGCCAACGGGCGAAAGCTATCAAGGTGCTATGGCCGATGGACAACCCAATGGCCGCGGCGTCTACAAATGGCCGAATGGTCAGCGCTATGAAGGCGATTTCCGTGAAGGGCGGATCGAAGGCCAGGGAACGATGACCTATGCCGACGGTCAGGTCCGTACAGGCCTTTGGTCTAACGGCCAACCGGTTAGCTGAGCAGCGTCAATCGATGACAGTGCCGGAAACAAGCCTGCATCAAGCCGCGTTCGTTATGGATGGGCTGGTCTATCATTCAGATGGCGATACAGCGGCGCTGAACGCTGGCGGCATCAACGCGATCAATCTGACGGTCGCGCATTTCGAGGCTGACTTCACGACAGCCTGCAAGCAGATGGCCGGCTGGCATGCGCGTGTCTCGGCGCCAGATTCACCGTGGATGATTATTGAGCGCGCGGCGGATTTCGATGTGGCACAAGCCGCTGGCAAGGTCGGCATCGTAATGGGCTGGCAGAATGGCCGGGCGCTGGATGAAGATGTGGAACGCTTGGCGTTCTTTCATCGCGCCGGTCTCCGCATTATGCAGCTCACCTATAACTACCGGAACATGCTGGGCGATGGCTGCATGGAGCCGGAAGATGGCGGCCTTTCGGCCATTGGCCACGAGGCCGTGGACGCGTTGAACCGCCACCGGATCGCGATAGATCTCTCCCATGTGGGTGAGCGCACTGGCATGATGGCGGTCGAGCGGTCCACGCTGCCCTGCCTTTTGACCCATGCCAACGCCCATGCCGTCACGCCGCTCGCGCGGAATAAATCCGATGCGTTAATCAAGGCCGTGGCGGCCAAAGGTGGCATGATCGGTGCTAGCACCTATGGCCCGATGTGCTGGACAGGCGACCCTGCCCGCAAGCCGGTGCTCGAAGATTTCATCCGCCACTTGGACTATCTGGTGGATCTTGTCGGCATCGAGCATGTGGGGTTTGGAACGGACTTGGCCGCCGGTGCTGATAACGCCCGCATGGCCTATGATCGCGAAACGCCAAGGCGCTGGGATGTGATCGAAAATTACATGGCCATCTTTGGGCGCGATATTCCGGCCCGCTACATTGATGGCTTTGGCAGCCATGCCGAAATGCCACGCATTACAGATTCAATGCTAGCGCGCGGATGGTCTGACGATGACATTCGCGCTTATCTTGGCGGTAACTTTAAACGGGTGCTTGGCGAAATTTGGGGTGGTTAAAGCGCTTATAGGCCCGGCACATGCCCTAAATACACGCCATCGCTGACAAGTTGGCGTTGCAGGTCGCGGATCGGCACGTCCTTGGCGTCGGCACCAGATTTGAGGCCGAGTGCTGCGGCCGTTCCCGCAGCTTGGCCCATAACAAAGCACGGCCCACTTACCCGCAGCGAGGCTTGCCCTTCCGGCGTGGTGGAGGCGCAGCGCCCTGCGACCAGCAGGTTCTCGACACCTTGCGGGATCGTAGTTGAGAACGGGATCTGGCAATAGCCGCGCCCTGGAATGAAGCGCCAGGAGACATCGCCAAACTCATGGGTTTCTAGCGGCCAGCCATTAACCCCGATCGCATCATCGAAATCTCGGCAGGTCAGGACGTCATCACCTGAAAGCTGAACGTTGCCCAAAATTCGGCGGGTTTCGCGGATGCCGATCTGCGGCGCTGTTTCCAAAAGGTAAGCGTCCTCAAATCCGGGTGCCATTTCCTTCAAAAAGCGAAAATATTCCCGGACCTGCTTGCGGCCTTCTTGTTCGGCAAAGGATAGATCATCGGCGTCGGCACCATTGAGCGGTTGGCCATCACGACTGATTTGCGTCAGGTTCGCGCGCCATTCGCCGGCATGGGCCTGTGTCCGCATGATCCCGGCTTTGCGGGGCAGAGTGAACCGCCCGCTGTCATTGGCCTCAGCGATTAGCGCGCGAAGGTTCGGGCGGGCTTCGTTCATCGCCCGGTCGTCATCCACGCCAGCGATGCGGAACATCAGTGTTGGGTAGGCGATGAAGCCTTTGTCATCACCAGTCGCCGTCGGTGCGCCCGCCCATTGGGCTAAGTCCGCGTCGCCTGAGCAATCAATGAAGGTTCCGCCGCGAATGGCACCACGCCCGGATTTCGTTTCAATCAGGAGCGCCTGGATGCGGCCAGCTTCTGTAATGGCACCGCAAGCGAATGTATGAAATCGGATTTTAGCACCCGCACCCATCACTACGGCGTCCGCAACTTCCTTGAACGCCGCCGTATCATAGGCCTGTGCGCCAGTGACGAGGCCATCTGGCCCCTGAACGACATGGGGTTCTGCCAAGCCATCAATTGCCTGCAGCCGGTTAAGAATATCATCTGCAATGCCATGAACGACTTGGCTGACAGCGCCGTTTGAGCCTGCGTGGAGCCCGCAGAAATTGGTAACCATGGCAGCAGTGCCCATGCCGCCTAGAAAGCCGTAGCGTTCCAGCAATAAGGTTGAAGCACCCGTTTGGGCTGCAGCAGTTGCGGCGGCAATCCCGGCTGGTCCACCGCCAAGCACAACGACTTCCGCTTCAGCGGCAACAGGAATATCGCGGGCGGGTTCTTGGATCGTCATCGGCATGGCTATTAACTCGCGATCATTGCTCCGAATGAGGCCTCAGCCGCGAGTTTGTCACCCACATAGGCTTTGCCATCAAACTTCCAGACGGTGGCCCTGGAGCGGTTTTTTGTTACATGCATGCGCAATTGATCACCTGGGGTGACCTGGCGGCGGAAACGGGCATTATCAATTGTCATGAAGTAGACCAGCTTGCCCTCGGCATCCGCTCCAAGGGTGGCGATTACCAGGGCGGCTGCAGTCTGCGCCATAGCCTCGACGATCAGAACGCCTGGCATGACGGGGGCACCGGGGAAATGTCCTTGAAAATGCGGTTCGTTGAACGTGACGTTCTTCACGCCAATCGCGCTCTCGCCAAGAATTATCTCCTCCAGCCGATCGACCAGCAGCAGGGGATAACGGTGCGGGATCAATTCCATGATCCGCTGGATGTCGAAGGTTTGCTCGTCGCTCATCGATTTTAGAACCGTGTGCCGAATGTGAAGGAAAGGATCTCGGTCTCATCGAAGTCTTCTTCAATGACCGCATAGCCGAAGTCGATCCGGAGGGGGCCGAAAGGTGACGCCCAAGTTACGCCAGCACCGACTGTCAGGCGTGGGCTCTTGCTTTCCTGAATGCCTGCGCCATTGTCATCGACATCAAACAATGCGCCGCCTTCTGCGAATAACCGCCCGGCCAATCCAACCTCTTCTGGCAATCCAAGCGGGAATGTTAGTTCCGTTGTTCCCAAGTAAAAGTAATTGCCGCCAAGTGCATCGCCTGTCGCTGAATCGCGTGCGCCGATACCCGAAGGTGCGAAGCCACGGAAACTGGTGCCCCCAAGGAAGAAGCGGTCATTCAGGCGGACATCATCATTCAAACCGAAGATACCGCCAGTCTTCCCAGAAATTTCAAGAATAACATCTTCCATTACTGGATAATATGTGGCGGCTTTGACTTCCGTTGAAAGATAACTGACATCGCCGCCCAGGCCTGCAATCGCATTGTCCATCGTCAAGCGAATGCCTTCAGATGGTTGGAACCGATTGTTGGTCACGTCGTAAGAGAGCCTATGTGACACTCTGGATGTTACCGAAAGGCCATCCTGAGCCAGAATAAATCTTGAGGCGTTCGCGTCTGCTTGAATATCATCCTGACGGAGTTGGTAGCCCCAGGTCTGCCTCCAATTCCGGGAGAGACTGTAGCCGAGTCGGACGCCCGCACCGATTGATTCTTGGCTGAAATTGCTCTCATCATCGTTATCCTGCTCTGCAGCGAATAGATCGATGCCAGCGGCAAGCGGACGATTGAGGAAATATGGCTCGGTAAAGGACAAATCAATTTGCTGATCATCGAAGGATAATGCGAACGAGAGGAGCAAGTCTTGTCCACGGCCAAGCAAGTTTCGTTCGCGGATAGACATATTGGCCAGCAACCCGGAATCTGAAGACACGCCAGCACCAATGGAGAGTTCGCCTGTCGATTGCTCCGCGACTTCAACTGTCACGCGGGTTCGGTCGGGTGCGTCTGTTGGTGCATTGCTGATTTTAACTGATTCGAAAAACCCAAGATTGCGGATGCGTCGCTCAGACTCGCGGATCTTTGTGGAACTGAACGCATCACCTTCTGCAAGCTGCATTTCGCGCCGGATAACCCCATCCAGCGTACGTACGTTGCCTACGACATCAATCCGATCAACATAGACGCGCGGTCCTTCGCCAACCTGAAAGATGATGTCGACCAGCTTCTCTTCGCGGCGCCGGTCCACCTTCGGACGGACATCTACGAAAGCGTAGCCATAGCGGCCAACTTCGTCGGAGATTTCTGTAGATACGTCATCGACTTCATCAATGTCGTAATAGTCACCTTCGTCAATGGTCAGCAGTGGCTGCAGTACGTCTGCTGGCAAATCTTCAAGTGCGCTTTCAATCGAAACGGAGCCAACTGAATAGCGTGCACCTTCTTCAACTGTGAAAGTGATCAGAAACCCGGATTTGTCTTGCTGCAATTCAGCGATAGCGGACAGGACTTGGAAATCGACATAGCCATTCCTCAAGTAGTATTTCCTAAGGAGTTCTTGGTCGAGTGCTAGGCGGTCTGGATCATAGACGTCATCTGATGACAGAAATTTGTACCAGCGCGTCTCTGACGTATTGATGACGGAGCGTAACTGACCGTCTGAGAAATGTTTGTTGCCAATAAAGACAATCCTGTCGATCTCTGTCGGCTCGCCTTCAAGAATCTCGAACACGAGATCGACGCGATTTTGCTCGAGCTCAATAAGTTTTGGTTCAACCGTCGCCGAGAAGCGTCCACTCCGCCGGTAGACGTCAACAATCCGCTGAGCATCCGCCTGGGCTCGACTGAGGGTGTACACGAGGCGTGGTTTCAGCTGCACTTCGGCGGACAGTACGTCATCTTCGATCCGCTGATTGCCTTCAAAGGCGATGCGGTTGATGACCGGGTTCTCTTTCACCTCCACCAGCAGCACGCTGCCTTCGCGGCGCAGCTTCACGTCCTGGAAGTAGCCAGTGCCATAGAGGGATTTCAGCGAGTCATCCAACCTCTGCCGATCAAAACGGTCACCAGATTTGATCTTCATATAGGAGAGCACAGTGCCCGGATCGACACGCTGGCTGCCGATCACTTTTACATCACTGACAATACCTTGCGCGCTGGTGTGAACCACGCCTGCCGGCGGTCTTTTAAAGGGGGAGGCTGTTGGAGACGGCGAGACAAAAGGCGCTTGTGCGACCTGGCGCACGGGCGGTAGAGGCAATGGCCGTGTTTGTTGGGCTGCTGCTGGCTCAGTCTGCGCTATCTGCCTGATGGCTTCTGCGGGTTGCAGCGGCATTGGCGGTGCAATGCGTGCGGACGCCGTCGGGGCCATGAATGCAGGTGGTGCTAAAGTTGGGCGGTGGGATAGGCCTTGGCCAGGCTCTGGAGATGGTCGCGCGGCATCTGCGAGCAGAGCGCGCGGCATCTGCGTTTGAGCTTTCGCATGGCCAGGCGCCATGGCACTTGCGGCCAGCAGCGCCACAAGCGCCGTAACGCCTAAATTCATCGCATGCCTGGGAGCTAACATAAGAGTTCTCACTTCAAATCAGCCAAGCCAAGTTTGTAGCCGGTCGAAAACCTGAAAATGCGCTAAATCATTCCATGTCGCAAATAGCATTAGCCCTATGACCATGGCAAACCCGACCCGGTACCCCATTTCCTCCGCCCGCTCACTCATTCGCCGTCCGCGCGCCCATTCAATGGCCAAAAACGCCAAATGGCCGCCATCCAACATCGGTACAGGAAAGAGATTGATCAGGCCAAGATTGATAGACAACAGCACGCCGAAGGTGATGAGCGCCAGCAAGCTAATTTTTGCGGTATCACCCGCGATCTGTGCAATTCTAAGAACGCCGCCGATCTCATTGACAGGCCGTAAGCCAATCACAATCTGCCACATGTAATCCAGAATGCGGCCGGACATATCCCAAACGTATACGGCACCAGCGCCTGACGCTGTCAGTGGATCAAGCTGCACCCGTTCCCGTGCAGCGGCGTTGACGCCGATCCGGCCAATCACTTGTTCCTTGCCATCAACCGTTGTCGTTATGGCGGCGGGCGTTAGGTCTAGCACCATGCGCTGGCCATCGCGTTCTATTTCAGACGCGATGATCTGTGCCGGACGCGCGCGGACAAATTCTGCGAACTCACGGAAGGTCGGTACTGCCACGCCGTTCAGGCTGATAATTTGGTCGCCGGGTTGCAGGCCTGCAGATTGTGCAGCGCTATCTGGAATCACCCGACCAATTTTGGCGGGTATGGCGGCGTAGATGCCAAGGCGTCCGCGCTCATAGGCGTTACCAAAGCGGTCTTCAAATTTGGAGATATCTGGCGTCGCGGTGAGTGTTAGCCGTTCGTCATTCCGCTCAACCTCAAGCGCCATCGGCGTTCCGGCGGCGGTGAATTCGATGTCCGAGACTTGCTCGAACTGGCGGATGCGGCTGCCGTTAATACTTAAAATTCGGTCGCCGGGTTGGAAGCCAACAGTCTCGGCGGGGCTGTTCGGCGCAATGCCACCGACGATAGGCGGCGTGATCTGTTGGCCAGCCGTCATGAACACAATCGCGGAGACGACGGCGGCAAGGATGAAGTTTGCAGCAGGGCCAGCAACAAAAATCAGTGCCCGCCCACCGATCGAGGCTGAGAGCAATCCGCCCGGTTGTTCCGATGTCTCGTCGTGGCCGGCGCTTGCGGCATCTGCATCGCCCTGCATTTTCACGTAGCCGCCAAGCGGGATCAGCGCGAACCGCCACCGGCAACCACGCTTGTCGGTCCAGCCGAATAGTTCTGGCCCGAACCCGATGGAAAATGCGATGGCATGCACGCCAACGAACCTAGCCGCTAGATAGTGGCCAAGCTCATGGACGAATACCAAAATTGTTAGAAGCCCCAGAAACCAGGGGCCGTAATCTAGAATTACAGACATATGCGCTCCGGGTGCGCGCCTGATCCAATGATCGAGGCGGAGAACGGATAGCGGTTATATAGGCGGTTTTGCAGCATTATGCAGCCTCTAACCGCTCAATTGCCGCAGTTGCAGCCGTGCGAGCCGCAGAATCTGCAGCTTGCACATGCTCCAATGTGTTAGCGGGGACGGTCGCAAGAAGGTTTAAGGTGTCTTCGACGATGCCCGCGATGTCCAAATACCCGATGCGTCGCGCCAGGAAAGCGGCAACAGCAACTTCGTTTGCGGCGTTCAGCACGGCGGGACGATCACCGCCCGCGCTGAGGGCCTCACGGGCGAGGCGTAGGGCGGGGAATCGGACGGGGTCAGGCGCTTCAAACGTCAACTGACCAAGGGCTGCGAGGTCAAGCCGGTCTGTCGGCGTTGCCATTCGGTCTGGCCAGGCAAGCGCCACGGCGATGGGCGTCTGCATGTCCGGCGCACCCAATTGGGCCAGAACTGATCCATCCCGATAGGAGACCATGCTGTGAATGATCGATTGCGGATGCACCAGCACGTCGATCTGATCTTCCGGCACGGGGAACAAGCGGGCGGCTTCGATCAGCTCCAGGCCTTTGTTCATCATGGTGGCGGAATCAATCGTGATCTTGGCTCCCATATCCCAGTTTGGATGCTTGAGCGCATCTTCCAGGCGGACATGGGCCATTTCAGCCAGACTTAGCGTGCGGAACGGCCCGCCGGAGGCTGTCAGAGTGATGCGCTCGACGGCGTGGGCGCGGTCAACCTCAAAGCACTGAAAGATGGCGGAATGTTCGGAATCGACCGGCATAAGCGTCGCACCAGCAGCCTTGGCGCGGGCCAAGGCGACTTCACCGGCGCAAACAAGTGATTCCTTGTTGGCCAGCGCGACAACGGTTCCCTGGTCGCAGGCTGCCAGTGTGGGTGCCAGTCCAGCCGCCCCTACAATGGCGGATACTATGACATCCGCTGGGCGTTTGGCCGCTTCGACAACAGCATCATCACCAGCGGCAACTTCGGCGCCTGTGTCTGCAAGAAGTTGTTTTAGCACTGCATACTGACTGGTATCAGCAATCGCAACGAACTTTGCATTGACGAGCCTGGCCGTTTTAGCCAGCGCCTCCGCATCGCGTCCACCGGCAATGGCAACGGCTTCAAAGCGTTCTGGGGCATTGGCAACAAGAATGGCGGCGGCAGCGCCGACGGATCCCGTTGCGCCAAGGATGGACACGTGGCGAATGCTCATAACGGTGACTTCCCGGCCCAGATCAGGACTGCGTAAAGTGGAAGCGCCGCCAAAAGGCTATCCAACCGATCAAACACGCCACCATGGCCGGGCAACAGGGAGCCACTGTCTTTGACGCCAGCAGCGCGTTTAAAGGCAGACTGCGCCAAATCGCCAATCATGCCGATCGCAGCCAGCAACAGGGCGATCCAGGCGGTTTGCGTGATGTCTGGGGCGCCGAGCGCTATGCCGGCCAGAACGCCTGCAGCGGTCGCAATTGCTAACCCGCCGACAGCGCCGCTCCAGGTTTTTCCAGGGCTGATTGCGGGTGCCAGCTTTGGCCCGCCCACCACGCGGCCAACGATATAGGCGCCGATGTCCGTCGCCCAGATCACGATGAACAGCCAGATCACCAGTTCCGCACCGTGGCCGTGGCGTAGCCAGAGGACGGCGATAATGGCGGGCGCGAACCAGGTCGCCCATTTGTAATAGTTCAGCAGGTCACCGATGGACGCATGCACTTGCTCAGAATCGGGCGTTAGGGTGCGCGGCCAGCGGAGACGGAAACTGGCGGCCCATGCAGTGGCGACACCAAGTCCGAAGACCCAAAGCGGCGCATTTGGCAGTGCGCCAAGCCCCAAAATACCGGGCAACATAAACAAAAGTGCTGCAGCGAGAAGTGCTGTCATCCCGATCGTGCCAACGATCTTATCAGTGCGGTCTGGGAACGGCAGCGCCATATCCGCCCATTCCCAGAGCAGCAGTGCGAGTGCCGCAAAAACCAGCAATGTAAAAACCAGTCCACCCGCCCATACCGCGGCCAGTGCGATGCCCAAAAGCACAGCTGCAGTGACCGCGCGCTTCGTTAGGTCACGGAAATCGCGGCGCGGAAGGGCTGCAGTCGGCGCAGGTGGTTGGTCCTGTGGCGGCGAGTCTGGCGGGTCAGTGGGTGGGCTACCCTGCTCTAAGGCCGCCATAGCGTCGCTCGCGGCCCTGGAAAGACTCGATAGCGGCGGCGAGTTCGTCCGCCCCAAAATCGGGCCACATCACATCAGAGAATAAAAACTCAGCATAGGCGCATTCCCATAGCAGGAAGTTCGAAATGCGCATTTCACCGCCGGTGCGGATCATCAGGTCCGGCGGTGGTGACCCGGCTGTGGAAAGGCGTTCAGCAATCGCCGCCTCATCAATCTGGTCTGGCGTCAGGCCATCAGCGACCAGGCGTTTTGTGGCCTGCACTAGATCATTCCGGCCACCATAGCTCAGCGCCATGGTGACGGTGATACGGCGGTTGGCATCTGTAATTGCCTCAGCGTCATCAATCAGCTTGGCGATATCTGTCGGCAAACGCGCCCGGTCGCCGATGACCCGCAGGCGAACGCCTTGCTTATGCATATCCGCCACTTCGGATCGCAGCCGCCAGCGCAGAATGCCCATCAGGTCCTGCACTTCGTCCTGGGGGCGGGACCAGTTTTCAGAGGAAAAGCTGAATAGCGTTAGGTGTTGAACGCCGAACTTCGCTGCTGCCTCAACAACCCGTCGCGCCGCGTCAGCGCCGCGCCTATGGCCTTCTGCGCGCGGTAGACCGCGGGCGGAGGCCCAGCGGCCATTGCCGTCCATAGTGATTGCGATGTGCTGGGGCAGGGTTGGGGCAGCGTTATCTTGGCTCAAACTTGAAGTATCTCCGCTTCTTTCTGCTTCGCGGCCTCGTCAATCTGGCTGACATACTTATCTGTCAGTTCCTGGACTTCGCCTGCGTACAGTTTTTGATCATCTTCGGAGATATCGCCGTCTTTCTCGGCTTTTTTAAGGCTATCCATGCCATCTTTGCGCACATTTCGAATGGCGACCTTCGCACCCTCCGCATATTTGGATGCAACCTTCGTCAATTCCTGGCGTCGCTCGCCGGAAAGCTCAGGGATAGGAATGCGGATCAACTGGCCATCCGCCATTGGGTTTAGGCCAAGGTTAGACTCGCGGATCGCTTTATCCACCGCGTTTATCATGCCTTTGTCCCAGACATTCACGGTCAACATGCGGGGTTCCGGTGCCCCAATGGTGCCAACTTGGCTGATGGGCATCTGGGCCCCGTAAGCTTCGACCGTAATAGGCTCCAGCAGTGCGGTTGAGGCGCGGCCCGTGCGGAGGCCCTGGAACTCCCGCTTCAGCGCGTCAATGGCGCCGACCATGCGGCGTTCGATATCGTCCAGATCAATGTCTTCAGCCATGGCGCTTGGTCCGTTTCCGTTGTGTAGTCTTCGCTGGCGCTCGCTTTAGGCAGGCGCGTCCGTCACGATAGTATAGGCGCCTTTGCCAGAAACGACATCTGCGAATCCGCCAGACTCATGAATTGAGAATACGATGATGGGGATTTTGTTTTCCCGGGCGAGCGACACCGCAGATGCATCCATAACATTGAGATCGCGGGCCAGCACTTCAAGATAATTTAGGCGGCTGTAGCGCTCTGCGTTCGGGTCCACATTAGGATCAGCGGAATACACGCCATCAACCTGGGTGCCTTTCATCAAGGCCTCGCAGTTCATTTCTGAAGCGCGCAACGCGGCCGCAGTGTCTGTCGTGAAGAAGGGATTACCCGTGCCAGCAGCGAAAATCACGACTCTGCCGCGTTCCAAATGCCGCTCCGCCCTACGCCGTACATAGGGTTCGCACACGGCCGACATGGGGATCGCCGACAGAACGCGGGTCGGGACTTCGAGCCGTTCAAGGGCGGCCTGCATGGCAAGGGCGTTCATCACAGTCGCCAGCATGCCCATATAGTCAGCAGTTGCGCGCTCGATGCCATCCGCAGCGCCGGAGACGCCGCGGAAGATATTCCCGCCACCAACAACTAGTGCAACTTCGACGCCAAGATCGCGGACTGTAAGGACGTCTGCAGCGATCCGGTCAATCACGGCGGGATCAATGCCGTAAGGCTGCTCCCCCATGAGGGCTTCGCCGGAAACTTTGAGAAGAACCCGACGATAGAGCGGCTTTACGGCCATTTTAGATCGCTCCTTTTGATCAGCCCTTTGCGGCGGCGGCGACTTCAGCAGCGAAGTCGCTTTCTTCTTTTTCCACACCTTCGCCAATCGCCATGCGGACAAAGCCTTTGACGGTAATCGGCGCACCGATTTCCTTCGCAACTTCTTCGACCGCTGCACCGACCGTTTTATCAGGGTCGATCACAAAGGCTTGCTCCGTCAGCACAGATTCTTCGTAGAATTTGCGCAAGCGGCCTTCAACCATCTTTTCGATGATGTTGTCGGGACGGCCAGATTCTTTCGCCTGCGCCGTCAGCACTTCGCGCTCGCGTTGAATGTCTGCTGGGTCAACATCATCCCGCGTCGTTGCTTTTGGCGCTGAAGCTGCAACATGCATTGCGACCTGCTTGCCGATATCCGCCAGTTTGCCGGCATCGCCTGTTGATTCCAACGCCACGAGTACGCCAATGCGGCCCATGCCCGGTTTCACAGCGCCATGCACATAGCTGGCGATCACGCCGTTGGAGACATTGGAGATCGCGTAACGGCGGAGGTTCATGTTCTCGCCGATGGTGGCGATGGCGTTATTGACGGCTTCTTCAACCGACTTGCCGCCAGCTGTCTGCGCCGCTTTCAACGTATCGAGGTCGCCTTCAGCTTTCAGGCCGAGATCAGCGGCTTCCGCCACCAGCGCTTGGAAGTCTTCGTTCCGCGCAACGAAATCCGTCTCGGAGTTGATTTCGACGACAGCGCCCTGGGCACCATCGACAGAAACAGCCACCAAGCCTTCAGCCGCGATACGGCCAGACTTCTTTTCGACAGCAGACAGGCCTTTGGCGCGCAGCCAATCAACTGCGGATTCGACGTCGCCTTCGGTTTCGGTCAGGGCTTTCTTGCAGTCCATCATGCCTGCGCCAGTTTTCTCGCGCAGTTCTTTAACGAGGCTTGCTGTGATCGCCGCCATCGTAGGTCTCCTTCAAAGGCACAATTGTGCGCCAGTTAGTGTCAGATCGCCGTTAGGAGGCGGGTTTTTCCTCGGCGGCAGCGGCTTCTTCAACCGGCGCTTCTGGTGCTGCTTCAACTGCTGCTTCAGGCGTTGCAGTCATCTCAGCTTCGAGGGCGGGGGCATCGATGTCCGGCGCTGCGCCAACCTCTTCAGCGGCAGGCATGTCTTCGGCGGCACCAATATCGACGCCAGCTTCGACCATTTCAGCCTGCAGACCGTCGAGCACAGCGTTGCCCACCAGCTCGCAATACAAGTTCACGGCACGGATGGCATCGTCATTACCCGGGATCGGGTACGTGATGTCTTCCGGGTTGGAGTTGCTGTCTACGATGGCAACAACCGGAATGCCAAGCGTCTTGGCTTCTGCGATCGCCAGGTGCTCTTTCACGGTATCGACGACGAAGATCATGTTAGGCAGACCCGCCATGTCTTTAATGCCGCCCAGCGTCCGCTCCAGCTTGTCGCGGCTGCGGGTACGCTCCAGCAGCTCACGCTTGGTGCGGGCTGTTTCGGCGCTGCTGTCATCAAGCTCAGCCGTAAGGTCTTTCAGGCGCTTGATGGACTTGGAAATCGTTGTCCAGTTCGTCAGCATGCCGCCGAGCCAACGGTCATTGACGTAATACTGGCCGCAACGTTCTGCATGCTGGGCTACCAGATCGCGCGCTTGGCGCTTGGTGCCGACAAACAGAATGCGACCGCCGCTCGCAGCAGTGTCACGCATGGCCTGCAGCGCGTGGTGCAGCATCGGCACGGACTGTTGCAGATCAATAATGTGGGTGTTGTTACGGACGCCAAAGATGAAAGGCTTCATCTTGGGGTCCCAGCGCCGGGTGTGATGCCCGAAGTGGACGCCAGCTTCAAGAAGCTGACGCATAGTGAACGTCGGCATAGCCATTGGATCGTTACTCCCGATTCCGGTTCGACCTCCGCGGGCCGGACGTCCAGCAAATGCCAGACACCGGATTGAAGGCAGCCTTTAACGCCGCCCTCGGGCATGGCCCGCGTGTGTGATGGAACGGGCAATACGACTCATTGGGCTAAATTGCAAGGAGATTCGCGGCAGTATCCGCAAACAGACCAAGGAAGTTTGCTAACGTCCTGGAGGCGCAACTTGGTAGCAAAAGTTAACGGGCCAAAAGATACCTAAGCCTGTGGATAAAATTGCGGAAAACTATGTTCATTCCTAATGTTTTCAACGAGTCATGTTGGCGATGCAAAATGCGTCCCATTTCTGTACACACATCTTAAGTAACTGTAATAAATATGAAAAATAGTTTCTATCGCCTTAACAAGCTCGGGCCGAGAGATTTGACAAAGTGGAATCAAGGGTCGGCGAGAGTGTGTGTATAGTAAGTCCGCCAACCCCTTCAAATATATTAAAGATTTATGAATCTACCCAAGGCAAGCCCGGAACCCAATCTGGTGGTGCTAGCTCGAATCTGGCGAAATCGAATCCGGGTGCCACGATGCAAGCGGCCAACGCCCATGCGCCAAGCGGTCGCGCGGCTTGCGGCCGCCCTGCCGGCACAACGGCCTGCAATGATTCGCCGCCCAGAATGTCGCCGCCGAGTCGTGTCTCTCGTATGACGTCGTCCGGTTCAGCTATTTCCAGCAGTAATGGCCCGCCGGACTGATGAATCCAAATTTCATCCGCATCAACGCGGTGCCAGTGGGAGCGCGCACCTGCTGGCAGCAGAAAAAGAATGGCGGTCGAGGCTGGGCGAACGCCAATGTTTGCTGGCGCTCGCCACGTTTCTCGATACCACCCGCCTTCTGGGTGCGGCTGAAGCCCAAGCGTTTTTATCAGTGCGCGCGCTTCAGCATTGATGCTTTCGAGCGATAATTCAGCCTGGCTGCGTCGCTTGCATGGATGGGCGCTGCTGCATCCGATCATTGAGCGCTGCCAGGTTTGGGCGACTGTCGCGCCAGCCAAGGTCGGGGTAGCGGAAATCTGCATAGCCGCAGGCAGCCGCAAGGGCGATGGTGCCGATGTTAACGGCGTCTCCAGCGTTAGCAGCTTGCGCGTCCATTACATCCATGCAGCGCATCATGCGCGCCATCAGCTTATCGACAGCTTCCTGGCTCCGTGCGCCTGCAGGGCGGTCATCTTCACCCCGACGATTAACGGCAGCATCCATAAACCCGTCAGCGATGGCTTCCGCCGCCAGCGCGTTCCACCGGGCAGCGCCGCTGGCTGGGATCATCTTCTGGCCGGAATGGCGTTCGTCCAGATACATGCAGATCATGTCGGATTCAGCGAGGTTCACGCCGTCTTCTGTGACCAGGGCTGGGATTTTGGAAATCGGGTTTACGGCGACGAGATCCGGCGCCAGATCGCGTGGGCTGGCGAAGACCTGATCCAGGTCATTGAATTGCCCAGTTTCGTGAGCAACCACGAGCACCTTGCGAACGAACGGCGAGCCGCCGGAAGAGAAAAATTTCATAGCCATGATAGTGGGTGTTTCCTGCTTCGATTCTAGAAATTGTCTTTACGCTTGCGGATTTCCGCGAACGCCGCGATGGCATTGTCCGGCTGGCCGACGCTGGCTGCAAAGCTTGGGTCGTCAGCACGAAGGAAGGGGTTGGCCTTCCGGTCATCGCCGAGGCGGGCTGGCACCGTGGGCAGGCCCTGGGCCCGTTTGCGGTCGATCTCTGCCGCCTGCGCCTGAAGCTCAGCATTGTTCGGATCGACGGAAAGGGCGAATTTGGCGTTTGATTGCGTGTATTCGTGGCCGCAATAGATCATCGTGTCGTCAGGCAGTCCGCGCAGTTTCTGCAGCGACGTCCAGAATTCTTCTGGCGTGCCTTCGAACATCCGCCCACAGCCCAGCACAAATAATGTATCGCCGGCGAACAGCGCATTGCCGCCTGGGAAATGCACGGAAATGTGGCCTTTGGTGTGGCCTGGAGTTTCAAACACCATGCCTTTCTCATTGCCGATCGAAATTTCATCGCCTTCGCTGACGGTTTGGTCCATGCCCGGAATGCGAGCTTTTTCCGATGTTGGGCCGACCAGTTTGCAGCCGTATTTGGCGATCAGCTCAGCGTTACCATCAATGTGGTCGCCATGATGATGGGTATTGATGATGAGGCTAGGCTTCCAGCCTTTCGCCATCAGCGCTGCATCAACTGGTCCTGCTTCAGCGGGGTCAACAACGGCGACAGCGCCGCTTTCGGGCTCCCGTATCAGATAGACATAATTGTCGCTAAGGGCGGGAACGAGCTCGATTTCGAGCGGCATGGGCTTGTCTCCAAAATTAGAGTCTTTTAGACGCGCAAGGTAGCACCAGCCCGACGGCTGAGATAGATGATAGGCATGCGAACTGAAGTGGATGCGTTAAAGGCGTTTTATGCCTCGCCTTTGGGCGATGTTGCAGCACGGCAGATCAGCCGACGCGCGGCGGAGCTGTGGCCAAACCTGACGGGCCAAACGGTGATCGGCATTGGCTATCCAACGCCCGTCTTGGAACCAATTGCCGCCGCTGCAGGTGCGGAGCGGGTCGCAGCGCTGATGCCCGGTCCGCAAGGTGCATGGCGCTGGCCGAAGGACGCCCAGAGCCTGACGACCCTAATTGCTGAAGATGAACTGCCCTTGGTAGATCGATCTGTTGACCGGGTTTTGCTGCTGCACGCCTTGGAAGATGCCGAGGCGCTCCGGCCGCTCTTGCGCGAGATATGGCGCGTGCTGACAGATTCTGGCCGGGTCCTGGCCATCACGGCTAGCAGGCGGGGTCTTTGGTGTCGGACAGATGCGACGCCGTTCGGCCATGGTCGCCCATATACAATGCGCCAGCTGCGGCGTGTATTGCAGCAAGCGATGTTCGCGCCGGAAGCGGAAGCTCGCGCATTGTATGCTCCGCCCTCTGCCAAGGCGCTGTCGCTTTGGTCGTCTGATGCGGCGGAACGTTTTGGCCAACGTTGGGCACCAAGGTTTGGCGGGGTCGTGATGATCGACGCTGCGAAAAGCCTTTATGGTGCCGCACCTGCTGGTGGTGCCAAGGTTCGGTCAGGTGCTATGGTGGTGGAGTCTGGCGGATTAAACCGTTCTGATGCGCCGCATTTACCCCGAACGCCAGCACAGGTGCCGAAGGGGTGCGAGGGCAAGGACTGAGGCCGTTTTGCATTTTGGCGCGCGCGGTCTAAAACTAGTCGCGTCACGTTTTGACCAACCACCTCTTTTTCTGAGTTTCCAGCCATGCCAGAGGCGACGCCGCCGACCCTAGATGCGCTCCGCGTTGAAATCGACAAGATCGACGGGAAGCTGCATGCGCTGCTTCGCGCGCGGGCAGAGGTTGTGAGCCATGTGGCTGCAGCGAAGGCTGCGGCATCGGGCGGCGCGCCAAGTCCTGCGTTCCGGCCTGGGCGTGAAGCCTCCATGATGCGCCGCCTGATCGGCAATCATAAAGGCCCGTTCCCGGAACAATCCCTGGTGCGTATTTGGCGAGAGATCATTTCCGGCATGACCAAAATGCAGGAACAGATCGTCGTGGCCGCATACCGCCCTGAGAAAGGCGATGCTGGCGGATGGGATGCAGCGCGGGATCATTTCGGTACTGCCGCGCAGTTCCTGCCAATGCGGCGCGCGCGGGATGTAATCGTCGCTGTCCGGGATGGTCAGGCCCATATTGGCGTCGTGCCTGCACCTGGCCAGGAAGATGGCGAGGAACCTTGGTGGCCGGCGGTCGCAGCAAATGATCCCGACCTCCCGCGCATCGTCCTGAAACTTCCATTTGCCCGCCTGGCCTCCCAGCCGGTTGAACGTGAATATGTCGCCGTTGCCCTCGCTGGCCCGGAACCTGAAGTGACGGACGCAATCTATCTGGCCGTGGAAGCCGCATCTGGCGTATCTCGCGAACGTGTGGCGGATGCGTTAAAGGCTGCAGGTGTCGCATCAAAACCATTGCTAACGGCCATGGCGACGCCGGGCCTGTATCTGGCAGAGGTCGAAAGCGGATGGGCTGGAGCTGTTGAAGACACCGGCATCCGCCATGTCACGCCGATTGGCGGTTATCCGACGCCGCTTGATTGCGATTGATCTGATGTAATTGACTTTGGCCGGTATTCGGCCTTTCTACCCTTCAAAATTGATCTTGCGACCGCTCGCATAAGGGAATTTGCGCGATGGCCAATCCGCCGTTAACACCCCCGATCACGCCGCGCCCAGGTATTATGGACATCGCAGCCTATGTGCCCGGCGAAGCGAAGCTGGCTGGGCATGCAGAGCCGATGCAGCTTGCCGCCAACGAAAATGTGCTTGGCCCCGCCAAGTCTGCCATGGCGGCATATACAGAAGCTGGTGCGAGCCTGCATCGCTACCCAGATGGTGCGGCAACAGTGCTCCGGAACGCCATTGCGGATGCGCACGGACTTGATGCGGACCGGATTATTTGCGGTGCGGGGTCCGACGAAATCCTGTCCTTCCTTGGCCGCTCCTATGCCGGGCCGGGCGATGAAGTGCTGTACTCAGCCCATGGCTTCCTGATGTATCCGATCATCACGCTGACCGTCGGCGCAACGCCTGTGGCAGCGCCCGAAACGACGGACCTGACGGCGAGCGTCGATGCGCTTTTGGCGGCCGTCACGCCGAAGACGCGGATTCTGTTCCTGGCCAACCCGAATAACCCAACGGGTACATTATTGCCGGCGAGTGAGCTGCGCCGCCTCCGGGCAGGCCTGCGGGATGATATTCTGCTCGTGATCGATGCAGCCTATGCCGAATATGTTGATCACCCCGACTATGACGCTGGCGCCGCGCTCGTAGACGAGGGCGAGAATACCGTTATGACGCGGACGTTTTCGAAGATCCACGGGCTGGCCGCACTCCGGCTTGGTTGGTGCTATTGCCCGGCCAGCGTCGCGGCTGTGCTGAACCGGCTGCGCGGACCCTTCAATGTTGGCGCGCCAAGCATCGCTGCCGGTGTCGCTGCGATTGGGGATACGGACCATATCGAACGCTCAAGGGCGCATAACGTTACCGAACGCAAGCGCTTGCAGGACCGGCTTCGCCAATTAGGGCTAAACACGCCAGAAAGCCACGGGAATTTCATTCTGATCCGGTTTGCGGATGGCGATCAGGCTGAAGCCGCCCTGCAGGCTATGAATGCGGGCGGGGTCATTCCGCGCCGGGTTGCAGGCTATGGCCTGCCGGAAAGCCTGCGGGTAACCGTTGGCACAGCTGAAGAGAATGACGCCGTTGTGCAAGCGCTGACCGATTTTGTCGGCGAGGCATGATGTGATGGCGGATTTTGAACCGTTCGATGAGATAGCGATCATCGGCATCGGCCTGCAGGGCGCGTCTATCGCAATAAACGCGCGGGACAGGGGCTTGGCCAAGCGGATCGTCATTGGCGATATCTCGGCGGAAAACTGCGCCCGTGCACTGGAATTGAAGCTTGGCCAGCATGCGACAACCAACTTGGGTGAGGCTGTCGCCAATGCTGATTGCGTGTTTGTGGCTGTGCCCCTGGGTGCCTTTGCCGCTGTCGGCGAAGTGATCGGTCCGGCGCTAAAGCCCGGCGCTATCGTTACGGATACGGGGTCGACCAAGAAATCCGTCATCCGGGATTTGGGACCAAATATTCCATCTGGCGTGCATTTCGTACCCGCACATCCTATCGCCGGGACGGAGCATTCTGGGCCTGACGCTGGGCTCATGGACTTGTTCGATGGCCGTTGGTGCATCCTAACACCGCCGCCCGGTGCCAATGAAGCCGCAGTCGCGCGCGTTGGAGACTTCTGGCGCGCCACCGGTTCGATGATTGAAATCATGGAGCCAGCGCATCACGACCAGGTTCTGGCCGTCACCTCGCATCTGCCGCATCTGATCGCCTTCGCGATTGTTGGCACAGCGACGGATATGGAAGACCAGTTGACCCAGGAAGTCATCAAGTTCTCAGCCTCCGGCTTCCGGGATTTCACCCGGATAGCGGCGTCTGATCCTGTGATGTGGCGCGATGTGTTCCTGAACAACCGGGAGGCGCTTTTGGATTGCGCCGCCCGGCTTTCAGAAGATTTGGCGCGCCTGCAACGGGCGATCCGCTGGGGCGATGGCGAGGAGATTGAGGCCCTCATCATCCGCGCCCGCGAAATCCGCCGCGCGCTGATCGAAGCCAAGCAGGCCTAATTAACCTGGTCGGTTTCCATCAGGTATTTGGCCATGCCGCGCACGTTCAATTCGCGCCAATTGGCGTATGAACCCTGGTCTTTGTAAGCGTCCATGGTGACGGAGGCCGCCAATTCGTCTGTGGTTTTGCCAGCGCGAAGGCCGCGCAGCACCTGATCGCGCAATTGCAGCATGTATACCCGGGCGTCCGTCGCATCCAGCTTGGTCCCGACATTGCCGTGTGCGGGCGCCATAATCACGAAGTCCAGGCTTTCGATTACTTCGATCTGGCTGATCCAGCCATCGATATCGGAGCGTGGGAAATCCCGGTAAGGCAAGCGCTTCGGCGCTGCAGCATCGGTAATGAACGCCACGTTCTCTGGCCGGACGACCACGGCGATTAGGTCTTGGCCATGGCCTTCGCCCAGCCAGGTCAGCACGAACGTTTTGCCGCCGACACGGATATCCATTTCCTCACTGAAGCGGATGTCTGGAACGACACCGTCAATTGCGTCAGGCGCATTCTCCTGGGCGATGACTAGCGCGCCTGCATTTTTAAAAACCTTGCCGCCGGATGCATGGTCGCCATGGCTGTGGCTATAGATCAGGTGGGTGATGGGTTTATCGGTGATCTGGCTCAAATTGGCTTTGAGCCATGTTGCCGCGTCCTCATGGATCGGATCAACAACGACGACGCCAGCGCTGGTTACGGTCACCAGGGAGAAGTGAAAATTGTTCTAGAAGCGATAGATATCGCCCACAACCTTGGTGATGGACTGCTTAATGTCCTGGGCAGAAGCGCCGCCAAGACTGACTGCTAGGGCCACTGCCGCAATCGCGCTTTTCATGAGAATTTTCATAGCCGGTGTCTCCTTTGGTTGAAGATGCTGTGGCAGCGTAGTCTGG
>Ga0315321_10000656_pt1 | contig 26068 bp, 17 predicted proteins | sample M180m21515metaG_FD_203464 | JGI IMG/M metagenome (GOLD analysis project Ga0315321, IMG submission 203464) | Ammonia-oxidizing marine archaeal communities from Monterey Bay, California, United States - M1 80m 21515 | ecosystem: Environmental > Aquatic > Marine > Intertidal zone | place: USA...
TCGATGGCAGCGATGGTGGCCTGGGTGGTGCGCTCCAGCCCGGGGATGGTGTGGGGCACGACGCCGAGGATGGGAAGGTAGCCTTGCATGCGCTGTGCGATGGGTCGAATGAGGCGTCGGCCAAGTGGTCGTGGAAGCCATGGCAGGCCATTGTCGGCAAACTCGTTCAGAGCAAAGGCCGCATTGTCAGGGCGATTCCACCGATAGTGAAGGGCGGCCATCGGCAGCCACTCGTCACCGAAGACCTCAAGCAGGGACGACGCCAGGGCAGTCGAAGCGTGCGGTGGGGTGATCGAAGGGGCGGCGGTGTGGGCCTCGAAGTGGTCGATGATGTCACTGGAGTCTTGCAGCCAGGTGCCGTCGTCAAGCTCGACGGTGGGCATCACCATGCGCCCAACGGATCTGCGAATGCGTCCATAGAGCTGAAGTGCACTGGGCTGGATGTCCTCGAAGGGCACTTGTTGGTAGCGCATGCACGCGCGCGTCTTGGCCGAGTAGGGAGACACCAGCCAGCTGTAGTGGCGAATTGGCATGAACGCTCCGCAGGTGTCTACACGTGTCTACACGTGTCTACACGTGTCTACACGTGTCTACACGTGTCTACTCGGTCTGCACCCGCACAAACGATGGCGTGTGGTTTCCGGTGGTGGTCGACTGGCCCGGTATCCAGATGGGGGCAGCGCTGCCATCGACACCCGCTGCGACTTGGGCGAGGTCGACCCCCGTGACCCAGATCTGGTGGTTGCCAGTGGTGCGGAGTGCGTAGTCGCGGCGGCTGGAGAATGCGAGCCAGCCGATGTCATCGACAATGGGACCCCAGCGAGGCCAGGAGTTGCTTGAATTGGGCTGGACGTTGGCTTTGGCCAGCACGACCGGCCGCCCCCCCGAGGCCGCCATGATCATCAGCTCGGCAGTGACGGCGTCGTAGGTGTCCTCGCCGCCGGTGTTGCGCGTGAACGCAATCCACTGGGAGTCGGGGCTCCACTCGGGGTAGTAGTACGACTGGTCAGGCGGGGCGATGGCCAGGATGGTGTCGGAACCCCACGTGTCGCCCGGCAATACTTCCAGGATGTGAAGGTCGCAGTCGAGGGAGCTCCAGTCGTAGTTACCGGAGGCCGATCCGCAGCTTGAGTAGGCGACCCATTGGCCGTCGGGGGACCAGCTGGGGTGGGTGGCCCAGCCCGTGGTCGGCAGGGCGCCCAGGGTTGCATCGGTGGACAAGTCGTCGAGGTACAGCACGCCGGTGTAGCCCCGCACCATCCGAGAGCCTGTCGGGTCGAGGGCTGAAAACGACGTCTGGCGTCCGGCGCCGGCCAGTGAGGTGAGGGGATCGGTCACATCGGCGGTGACCGACGCCCCGTAGCCGCCGGTTCCGCGTGTGGTCGCGAACAGCGATGGGTTGGCGTAGTTGGTGGAGTGGCACCCCACACACTGCCCGGTGTTGGACTGGTCGAGCCACGGCTGGGCAGTCTCTGCACCGATGTCGATCTGCCACAGGCCCTGCGTGTTTGGAGTCCAGTAAAAGACGGAGCCCGGAGCGCCCCAGTACTCAGTGGTGAGCGCGGTCGGCCAGGGGTCCCCACACAACCCATCCTCGAGCATGCCGGCATCGGCGTCCCAGCTCCCTCCCAGCACGGTCATTGAGATGTCGCGGCCGGAGCCTGGGTCGGCCACGGCCCACCACTCGTCGCCTGTGGGAGTCCAGGCGCTGTCTGTGGTGATGGCTTGGATGGTGATCCAGTCGGTATCAAAGGTGATGACGAAGACATCCTGGCCCGTTGCCCCGAGCCACTGCACCTCGGGGGAGAAGAAGTCTGCCGGCACGCGAGACTGGTCGTAGGGGTAGAGCACATAGGGGGCGCAGTCGATGGCTAGCCGAGGCACCTCCGCGCCGACGGCGGCCGCGAGGGCAGGGTCGCCGACCAGGTCGATGGTGGCTTCAAGCCATGTGTCGACCGAGCACTCGGCGGTGAGTCCCTCCCATTCGATGGTGACCGTCATGGGGCCTGCGTTGCGCGTGGGCGCGGTGTAGGAGCCATCGGCGGTAATGCTGCCCTCGCTGCCGTCGGCCATGGCCCAAGTGCCCGTGGAGGTGATGTCTTCCGTCGTGCCGTCGCTCCACATCCCCTCGGCGGAAAAGGCGGCGGAACCGGGGGTGCCCCAGACAGAGTCGATGCGCGAGACCGACGCGGCGCAGGTCACCGAGGCGGGCACGGGACCTCCGCTGTCATGAGAGTCGCCGTCTCCCGACCCATTCCCATCTCCGCCGACTGCGCCCCCACCGCTGTCGTCGATGCTCCCGATGTCTCCGTCGGCGCCCGATGTGGAGCCGTCGGTCTTCAAGTCGTTCGTACCGCAGGCGGTCACGCAAGAGGCGAGGCAGGCGAGGGTGGACAGACGCATCATGGTCACTCCCAGGTGGATGGGACTCTTCAGCGGTAGGGGGAGTCTATCCACAGGGCGAGGCTCAGTCACCGCTCTTTGCGTCGCAGGCCGCTACAAACGCCTCTGCCACCGGGCCTCGACGCTTTCGTCCTCGTGCCCAGGCCCAGACCAGCCCCAACAGACTCAGCTCCAGTCCCAGCGGTGACGCTCCGCTTTGGCTGCAACCCGGGCCCTTTCCCGACGGACTCGGACCGATCGGATTGCCCGATAGCTCCCCATCTAGCCAGTCGAGCTGACGGGAAATCCGCGTCGAGTAGTCACGGGCACCATACTCCCCGACCCGCACGCCACGGCCCCCATCGCCCCACGAGTTCAGCCCCGCGAGCTGAGGCCCGGATGGCGAAAGGATGAAGGCCGGCCCACCGCTGTCGCCCGCCGCGCCCACCCCTTCGAGATCCTCGACATCCGCGTCGCTCGGAGACTCAAAGACCACCTCCAGCCACTGACCGTCGGCATTGGTGACCACATTCGTCGCCCGTCGCAGGCGTCCGTCCTCGGTGCCACCGCCCTCTCCAGTCTGCCCAGTTCCGTGGATTCCGCGTCCCAGAATCGTGAGCAATGCGCCTTTCTCGTCGCTTCCACGGTAGACCTCCACCGGCTCTACCCCTTCCACCGGCTCCGAGAGGAACACCATCGCGATGTCGTCGCGAAACCCCCGGTAGTCGGGGTGAATGCGAATCGAAGCGATTCCATGCTCGACGCCCCCCACCATCAGCGTGTGACTGCGCTTGAGGTCGACCGCACAGTGCGCCACAGTGAGCACCGCGTCGTCTCGAATCAGCGTGCCAAGGCAGTCCCCCGGCTCGAAGAGATCGATCAGCGCGGGGTAGTCGCTGTCATCGACAAGATAGGCTGACTCGGACACATCGTGGCGCATGACAATGGCGCCCGCAGGTCTGGCTACGGCCCCAGCTGAGGTGACGAGGGCAATTCGAATGAGGCTACGCAAGTGGGTCATGTGTCCTCGCTCTGGGATGCACTTCTTCACCCTTTGGTGGTGGGGCTGCATTCCAGAACGGCGACAATTCCCCGCTTGCACCGCCTTTCGCCCCCTCGGCGAGAGTGGTGACCTAAGGATGGCCCTCCGGGCATCGGCTGAAAGATGGTGCAAGCTCCACCGCGCCCCACATTGGGGGCCTGGCCCGTTGTCGTTCTGCTCACCGTATGGACGGTTGGCCCCACCCCCGGAGCAGACATGCGCGACCTTACTGCCCTCCTCCTTCTCTCCCTCTCCGCCTTCACCTTTTCGGCGTGCTTCTTCGGCGATAAAGACGGTGATATGGACGAGAAAGAGGAACACTCCGCCGCCACGGGCGACATGGAGATCCTCGCCATCGGCGACAGCTTCTTCGACTACCACGGCCCCGATGCCGACCTGCCCTACGTCGTGGCCGAGTCCCTCGACATGTCGATCGAGGTGGCTGCCGTGGGAGGCACCACCATGCTCGGCGGCGAGGGCATCGACATTCCGAACCAGTACGTCGACGGCGCCTTCGGACTGCTCATCGCAGGCGGTGGCGGCAACGACTTCGCCAGTTGCACCTGCGGCGAAGACTGCGAGCCCATCCTCGACGCGCTCATCTCGGAAGACGGCACCGAAGGAGCGGTGCCCGCGCTCGTGAGTCGGGCCATCGGCGACGGCGTCAAGGTGGCCTGGGTGGGGTACTTCCGCCCGATGGACAACGACAATGAGTTCTCCGCATGCCGGGGCGAGCTGAACAGCTACCGGAAGCGGCTGAGCGCGCTTGATGAGCAGGAAGACGGCATGGTGTTTATCGACGGCGTGGAGTACGGCTCGGGGGTCGAAGAAGAGCTCTACGAAGACGATGGCTACCACCCCTCCGAAGAAGGCAGCGCCACGATGGGCGCGGTGGTCGCGGCCACGGTGTCCGAGGCGTTTGGGCTCTGAGCCGACCTGGGTCGACGGCACTGGCGCCGTGGGAGTAAGCTGGGACGGAGGTTTCTCTTGTCTACGCTCCAAGATGGTGGAGTCTCGGATCGTCCCACCGACCCCCGAGCGCTTTGGTTGGCATTCATTCACCTCCATCCGCCCCCCTCGGAGAGCCTTGTGATCTGCTCCATGCGTTCCTTCGCTGTCTCACTCCTCTTCTGGGCCACCCTGGGCGGGGTCACCACCGCATGTTCGGAGCTTGGAAAGACCGTCGGCGCCGGCGACTCCGCGGACAGTGCCGATGCCGGGGATGAAAGCGAGTTTTGGAGCAGCGCGCTGGACCGCGATGGTGATGGCGCCGACGACGGTGATGGCGCCGACGACGGTGATGGCGCCGACGACGGTGATGGCGCCGACGACGGTGATGGCGACGACTCCCGCGACGACTCGTCGGAAGACGCCTGCGAGGAGCTTGCCCAGGCCGTATACGACGAGTGCATCGACACGGGCAGCGACGAAGCGCGCTGCCGCAGGGCCTACGCTGAGGCCTACGACGAGTGCGTTGGCGACGATGACGGCGACGATGACGGCGACGACCGCGACGAGGAATGCGCCGACCGCGCCCGGACCGCTTACGACGAGTGCATCGACGACGGGGGCGATCCGGCTCGCTGCCGCGAGGCCTACTCCGCCGCCTACGACGAGTGCGTTGACGACGATGACGACGATGACGACGATGACGACGATGATGGCGCCGACGACGACCGCGACGAGGAATGCGCCGACCGGGCTCGGACCGTGTACGACGAGTGCATCGACGATGGGGGGGACCCGAGTCGCTGCCGCGAGGCCTACTCCGCCGCCTACGACGACTGCATCGGCTGAGGGCGCCGGTCTGAGTCGCATAATATTTGGAGAATGCGTCTCGTTCGTCGCAACTGTTGATTTTGCAACACAAGACGGCGGTGACTGTTAGAGTTCGGGGGCTTTTCTGGAGGTTCTGTGCGTCGTCCACTTCGTCTTCTTCGGCCCCTTGCTGTTCTGCCCCTGTTCGCCCTCTCGGGCTGCAACGCTTTGATGGGCTTGCTGGGCCTTGAGGACCTCTCGCTGGTCGGGGTCATGCCGGCATCGGGCTACGCCGACCCCGCCTCGGCGGACTACGGCACCTTCTTCGTGGCCCTCGGCGCCAAGAACAAGTCCGGTGACTTCGTGGCGCCTGTGACCAACCTGCTCGAAGTGCGCGATGAGACCGGTGATCCTCTGGTCATCGAAGAGAGCGAAGAGAAGAAGGGCACCGACCAGGGCTCGATGTACGTGCTCGTCGATGAGTCCTCGTCGCTTCGTGACACCGACCCCGACGAGCACCGCAAAGAGGCGGTCTCCCTGCTGGCTCGCAAGCTTGGGAAGTGTGCATCGGGCTGGCGGATGAGCCTGCACGGCTTCGACGGCTATGAGGTGCGCGAGATCGTGCCTTGGACCAACAACCTGGGCGATGTTGAAACCGCGGCCGAAGAGCTCGTGGCCAACGGAACCACCAACCTCTACGATGCTGTCATCGAGTCCGTTCCCAGTGTGGGTGCCGATGTTTCCTCGAGCTTCAACGGGGGTGGCAAGGTCGGCGAGGCCTTGGTGGTGATCTCCGATGGCGCAGACTCCGCCAGTTCGTCTAGTCGCGACGACATGACTGCGGCCGCAGCCTCCGGGGGCACGCCCGTTCACACCGTGGGTCTCGGCCCCGCTTCGGACAAGGCGCCTGACGCCAGCGACGATCTCGTTGGGGTGCTGCGCGAGCTGTCCGACGCCAGCGGTGGTGTCTACGGTGCAGCTTCCGATGCCGCCGACCTCCCCCGCATTGCCGACGCCATCGCCCAGGCCCACTGCGGCGGCTACACCGTGCTTGTGGTGGAAGACGACACGCCGTCAGAGTCTGGCTCCATGGTCGACGGTGAGGTGGGTGTGAGTGAGACCGACGTGTCCGTTCCGTTCACTTTCCTGGCTCCCTGAGCTTCGGCCGTCTCCGGAGGGTTTGGCGACGGGCTAGGGTACGGGTCGGCGCGTGGCAGAGTGGTTTCCGGCACGCGACGGAGCTCTCGTGTCTGGCACCCTGATCCTCATGCTCGTGTTGGTGGCGGTTGCCCATGCGGTGCAGACCGCCTCCGGCTTCGGGGCGGGCTTGGTCCTGATTACCATCGGGGCTCACTTTCTGGACTTGCCGACCCTGCTTGCGCTCGTGTTGCCGCTGTCGCTGGTCCAGACGAGCTGGATCGCGGTGCGAAACCGGCAGTTCATTGCGTGGCGCACCCTGCTGATGCGGGTGGTGCCTTTGATGGGGACGGGGGTGGCTGTCGGCTACCTCGTGTCGGGACAGCTGGTGGGCACCCCAATGCTCAAGCAGCTGCTCGGTGGCATTGTGGTACTGCTCGCGGGCCGTGAGCTGCGGCTCCTATGGCGTGCGGTAGACGAGAGGCCTGCCACTGGTGCTTCTGCGGCGAGCCTGGCCGCCATGTTCTGCGCGGGCGTGGTTCATGGGGTGTACGCAACTGGCGGACCACTGCTGGTCTATGGCCTGGGGCGGGAGGGGCTGGACCGTGTGCGCTTTCGGGCGACCATCACCACGGTGTGGTTGCTCATGAACATCGCGCTGGTGGCGACCTTTGCGGTGGAAGGTCGCTACACCTCCCCGCTGCTCTTTCAGCTTGGATTGCTCACGTTGGCGCTTCCGATCGGCATCTTCGCTGGTGAGCGGGTGTTTTCGGGCGTCGACGAGCGCACCTTCAAGATCGGAATCTATGGCCTGTTGATGCTCGCGGGGCTGCCTCTCTTGGTGAGCTAGCTGAGAACGGCTGACAGGAGGTGGAGTGGCTGAGGGCCACTCCACCCCACCCGATCAATCGCAGAGCAGCTCGACGGTGTAGACAGGCTCGTCTGCTCCGGTCGGCTGCACCCCCACCCTGGCGCTGCCGGAGACGTTCCCGTCGGCGGTCACGACCAGCACACCTGGCGTGCTGGCGTCGACTTCCTCGTCGATGTCGGTGACGTCGGAGATCCGGAGGTCCACCGTCAGCGGGGAATCCAAGCTCTCATCAAAGCGTACAATGGCCTTGGGCCTGCAGGCTGCCCCCGCAGTGGAAGCCGGGTGGTAGTACCAGTCGAAGTCCCCTGCACAGGCGATGGCCCCATACGTATCTCCCAAGAGGGTGACGGGAGCCTCGCCTCCCGATGGAGTGTTCACCGTGTCGTTGGGCTCGTTTCGATCGTTCTCGGGACAGGTCAGGGGAGCACAGTCTGTCTCGAAGCTCAGGGTGTAGACGGCATCCGAGGAGCTGCCGTTGATCATGTACACATTGTAGGGATCTGGGCTGCGGCTGATGATGTCGACTCGTGAGACGCCATCTAGGTCGGAGTTGGTATCTTGGATTACACTCGAATTGTTGCGCTCAATGTAGACATAGAGGTCGCCGGCAGGCGAGTCATTGCCGTAGGTGAAGTTCGCAATCGCCGACATGGTGCACCCCGGGGCTGCCGACACCTTGAAATTGTCGTACTCGGTGCCGCCGTCAGCGGCGCACAAGATGGCCTCGACATCCCCATCCGTGCCAAGCGGCGTTGCGGTCGAGGCGCTGTCATTGTCGGAGCCCACGGCCGTTTCATAGCAGTCGTTCTCCGGACAGGTCAATGGATCTGGATTGGTGCACTCATAGGTCTCGATGACTGATCCACCAGAGTCCGTGTCGTCTCCAGGCTGAGCCGAGTCGGTGCTCCCGGAGTCGCTCGAGTCGGAGTCTTTGGAAGAGGTATAGCAACCGACTCCCAATGCAAGTACGGACGCAATGCAGACGGGAAACCTTGCGTAGGTCATTCTTAACTCCGAGCTGGCTGGCTCATTTTTAGTTCACGTATATTACTAGTATGGGGGAGTTCAAGGCGCTTGTCCCAGAGTGTCCCAGGTCGCCTTGCCCGCACAGGCCGTCTGCGGAAGTCCCCTTCACGAAATGGTTTTCGCGGTCAACCACATGAAAGTCTCCCGCCCCTGCAGGACTGCATCCGTGTCCGTCCTCTCGTGCCACTGTCCTCTTCGAGTGCGTCTCTTACTTTGGCTTCTATGCCCTGACCGCGGTCGCATACAGTGCCTGCAGCTGCCGAGTGACCGGTCCCCCAGGTACAAACCCGCGTCCATCCACACTTCGCACGGGCACCAGTCCGCTAAACGTGCCGGTGCAGAACACCTCCTCGGCGCCGTAGACTTGGGTGAGGGTGAAGTCGCACTCCCGCGCCACAATGCCGTTGGCGCGGGCCAGCTCGACCACCTTGCCCCGCGTGATGCCCCGCAAGCAGTAGCGCCCGGAGCTGGTCCACAGCTCGCCTTTGCGCACGATGAAGAAGTGGGTGGAGTTGCAGGTCGCCACAAAGCCTTGGGGATCGAGCATCAGCCCTTCGTCGGCCCCCGCCTTGTCGGCTTGGATGCAGGCGGTGACGCAGTTGAGCTTGCTGTGGCTGTTCCAGGCGGGGTCCTGCACATCGGGACGGCCACGGCGAACATAGACTGTCGTTAGGTCGAGTCCGCGGGCCACCACGGTGGGATCTGGCACCTTCCACTCCGCCGCAATGACCAGGGTGGACCGGCCCACATTCACAGACGGACCCTGGAAGGGGGTGCGCTTGAGGCCTCGCGTCACCATCAGTCGGATGTGCACGCCGTCGACCATCGCGTTGGCCCGTAGGGTCGCGTAGACCGCGTCGGTGAGCTGCTGTCGGGTGCGTCCGATGTCGAGGTCGAGGGCGCGTGCGCCTTCGAAGAGTCGGTCGAGGTGGGCATCGAGAAAGGCGACCCGTCCCCCATAGACCCGCAGCCCTTCCCACACACCGTCGCCCATCAGGAAGCCGCTGTCGAAGACGCTGACCACCGCACGATGTCGGGGCACCAAGCCGTCGTTGAGCCAGATCTGCACCTGGGCGTTGCGGTCGTCGTCGGCAGGAATGTGGGGATTGGCCATGTCGCAGCCTACATCGGCGGACCCTCCCGCGTCGCGGCGCCGGCTGTGCGGGCGATGCCTTGGAGCTAAGTGGGAGAGTCTTCGAACAGGCGGCGGTAGGTCGCTGGGTTCGGCCGTATGAAGTGAACGTTTGGGTCGACGAAGTCCCGCTTGCCCGCGGCCACCTCTCCCCACGCCTCGATCTCCTCGTTGGCAACGTAGGCCGCAGTGGAGTCTCCCTCGACTCGGGTGAGGAAGTCTTCGAGCAGCGCAATGTGGGCCTGACTCCACCGGGCGACGGCCGCGGGGTCGTCCACCCGAACCTGCTTGGAGAGGGCCGTCAGCTCGGCAGTCACGGCATCGCGGTCGGCCAGCTGTCGGGTTGACTTCGCTTTGAGGGCGGGATCGGAGCCCTTGCCCCAGCGCTCGTAGCTATCGAGGGTGAGGCCAAGAGAGTTGAGCAGCCTCGTGCGGCCGAGGAGGGCCTCGAGGTTCCTGAGCTCGGGAGCGATGGTGAAGCGGTTGCGCTGCACCCGACGCGTGTCGCGAAGGCTCTTTCCTTCGCGTGAGGACAGGGGCTTGGCTCCCGCTTCGACCAGGGCGCGCACGGTGGCCTGCCGACCGTGGGCGGTCGCGTGGTGCAGAGGACCTTGCCCGATAATCCCGACCTGGGTGGGATCTGCGCCGGCCTTGAGGAGGGCCTTTGTGCAGTACACGCAGCGCCCCGACGCGATGAGGAGGGGCCAGCGACCGTCGGTGTCTGCGAGCTTGGGATCGGCCCCCGCCTCAAGGAGAGCGCGCACGAGCTTGGGTCGAGCACTCAGGCACGCCAGCGTGAGGGCGGTGTGGCCGTTGTCATCTAAGCGGTTCACGCGGAGACCCGCCCCAACGAAGGGCTTCACCAGTCGGTGCAGCCCGCTGGCCCACGGCTCGGTGGCCAGTGTCGTGAGCACGCTGCGGCCCGAGGGCTTGGCGTCGGTCAGGGGGGACACCCAGTCGACCGGTACGTCCCAGGCCGCGGCCTGCGCTTCCGCCGCCATCCCCGCGGCGTGGAGCGGTGCCCAGACGGGTGCGAGTCGGGCCTCCACCTCTGCTTCAGGCAGCCCGCTGCTCACCAGCTCTCGACAGGCCTCGGCCGCCGCGCAGGCCGCTGCCCAGGTGTGTTTGTCGTTGGCCAGGACCGTGGCCGCCCGCAGCAGTCCGGCGCCGCGGTCGGCGGTCGGGGGCCGTGTCGTCTTCCGCAGGGCGATGGTCGAGAAGAGGGAGATGGGGATCCGAAAGCCGGTCTGGTCCCCAGACAGCCCGTGGATGGTGGTGGTCTGGATATCGACTTGCCCGAGCTTCTCTGCAAGGGCCAGAGCGTCGACATAGTCATCGAAGACCATGCGATTGTCCGAGATGAGGCGGCCCGCTTCCGCCCGATTCCACACGCACAAGAACGCCAGCTTGGCCTCGCCAGCCGTGCGCGCTTCGATTGCCCCACGACCGAGGACCTCCTGTGCCTCCGCCGCTGCGGCCGGCGTGCGGTCGGACGCCGGAGCTCGCAGCAGGGCCAGCGCCAGGGCATACCCTCGACGAAAGAGCATCCAGGCGAGCGCATCGGTGGTCGCCGCCAGCTCCACCGCGCGCTGGAAGAGCTCGGCCGCTGGTCCCGGACGGACATTGCGGAGGTGGTGCCCGCCACTCAGCGCGATCTGATAGCGCGACCTGCGCTCATCGCAGTCCTCGGCCACGACCTGTGCCTGCACGGCCGCCGCGATGGCCTCGTCGTACCGCTTGAGGGCGATGAGCGATCTGCTGAGCGCAATCTGGGTCCACGCGATCCCGATGGCGGGGGTGCCGGCCTCTTTCTCGGCGTCGAGGAGGCGCTCCCGGATGGGGACGGCTTCGGAGTGGCGCTCGAAGTGGGTGTGCACATCTCCGGCGGCTTCAAGGTACTGGCAGCGCAGGTCGGCGGGCCAGGAGGGATCGGCGCTCAGCTCTCTGGCGTGGATAGATAGGGCTCTGAGGTCCGCATCGGCGGACGCCCAGGACTCCTTGGTCTGGACGTGTGCGCCGGCCGCCTCCACGCGGGCACGGATGGTCTCCAGCGGCAGCTCGGGGGACAGATAGCGGGTGTGGGGAGCCTGGAGCAGCCAGGTGAGGACGGACTGCTGGGCCTCTTTCCGAACCCGCGGCTCGCTGTCGAGTGCGGCCGACTCCTGGATGGACGCGCCGGACGCTTTCGGCGCTCCTCGCCCCATGACCGCCCATCCCAGGTGGGTCGCCGCCGCATGGAGCCGCGCGGGCTGGTCTGCAGGTCGGACGCCTCTCCATTCCTCTTCGCAGGCATGGGTCGCGGAGGAGACAAGCTGGAGGGCATGGCTTGTCTCAGGAGAGGAGAGCCACTTGTCGACTGCGCTCGCGACCTTTTGAGGAGGAGAGCCGTCGAGCTCGGGTGGGCTCTTCTGCGCGAGCGCCTGCTGGAAGGCGGCGAGGGCGGCCCGGACTCGGGCCTCGGGCGGCCAGTCTGCGATGGCCGCCAGCCAGTCGGAGAAGGAGCGGTCGGCGGGCTCCACCCTCAGTGCCGCCGCTGCCGTTCCGTCCCCACAGTCTGCCAGGATCTGGAGCTGTTCTGGCGTCAGGAGCCCGGAGGTTGCACACAGGGGGCAGGCACACGTGCCCGACTCTCGGGCGGCCACCACCTGCGCGCGCAGGGCCTCGGTCAGATCGGCATCGGCGACAAAGACCGGAGTGTCGTCTTGCCACTCCACTCCATCTTCTCGGACCCGACCGAGCCGGGTCCCTGAAGAGAGGAACACGCTCGACCGAGCCGGCAGCGAAGCCCCCTCTGCCAGGGCGTAGCCGTGGGTGCGCAGCATCGAGAAGAGCCCGCAGCGGGAGGCGTCACGCAGTGCCGTCAGGACCCAGTGCCGAGCCAAGCTGACCGGCCAAGCGGCGGTGTCGTGGAACCAGAAGCTCAGCTCGTCGAGCCGCTGGTCCGAAGGGCTCTCGTCGGGCTCGTGCAGCTTGACCAGTGAGTCCAGTCCCCAGTCGAACCATCGGGGGGTCTTCTTCGACCACGACCGGGGAAGGTGAGCTCGGAAGTACTGACCGAACAGCTTCCGGGTGGCTTCGTCCACCTTCCGTTCGGACTGGGGGCTCTCCCCTATTTGTCGCAGTGGAATCGAGAGATCGTGCCATCCCATGAAGACCTCAGTGCGGGTGGTTTGGTGGCCTCATTTGGCCTTAGTTGGCGGGTCCTACCGGCTGCTCTGAAGCGTCCACGCCCGCGGGTGCGCGGAACAGTGGCCACGACAGCACCAAGACAGCGACCCCGAACACAAGGGTGCAAGGGTCTGCCAAGACCACGCTGAAGAGCTGGAGTAGGGCCACGCCGAGCATGGGCCACTTCATCCGCTCACCCATTGCCAAGGCCAGCGCTCCGACGACCAGCTCCAGTGGTGCCAGCGCCCACAACATAAAGCTGGGAAGCGCGAAGAGTGCAGTGGGCAAGTCGGGCAGCAGCCATGTGGCAGCCCCGACCCACAGCGCCTCTGACGCGGTCCAGCCGACACACATCGTGAGAGGCGCCGAGACGATGAGTGCCGTGCCTGCGAGTCGTGCCCTGCCGCGGCGGCGGTTGGCTTGTCGTTGTGCGGGAGTCGGTGGCGGTTGGACCTTCGGCACAGCAGGAGGCTTGGGTTGCGTAGGCTTGGATTGCGTAGGCTTGGGTTGCGGAGGCTCGACCGGTGCGACGGGTTCCGCCAACACGACGCCGAGCCGAGCACACGCGGCGTCGACTTGCTCGTCGGACGGGGGCTTCGGGTCGTCGAACAGCGTCAACCCCAACAGGCAGGCATGCTCGGCGTCGGGGAGGGCTTCGAAGACATCGACGAACCAAGCGGCGAAGTCCTTCTGGAGGATGGTCTCCACGCCCATCCGCTTTCCTGTCATGTGGACCCGAGTGCCACCGTCGACAGGTTCCAACACAGCGCGGCCGCTCTGGATGGGGGGGGCGTTCGAGCTGAAGTCGACCAAGCCATGACTAAGGTTGTCCGCCACGACATTGAGCAACATCTTCTTCAGGTCTGGGGGGTGGACCTTGATGGTCCAGGTGGTGTCGTCCACTCGGGTGGGCACGCCGAGGGGAGTCACCAGCAGGTCGATCAGGACCTCCGGCGTCAGCGCGCTCACCCAGCGGCCGTCTGCTGCGCACCGGCCCCATCCCAAGGTGCGGTGCAGCACGTCGATATGGGACAGGAGAGTGTCTGCGTGGGCCGACGACATGGTGCCCTCTGCGACCCGCGCAGCCACGATGTCGCGCAGGCGACTGCACCGGACGTCGGGGGCCGGGAGCAGGCCGAGTGGCGACTCGGGGGGAGGCGCACTCCAGCGGACCATTGCATCCCAGTAAGGAAGGTAGTCTCGGGGGCAGTCCAACCAGGCTGTGTGAGTCGTGCCGTCGACGGTGAGCTGGAGCTTTGAAAACGGGCCGCGGCCGGTGACGGAGACGGCCTCTAGTGCGTGATGGGGAATGCTGAGGCGGATGTCGGCCGCTCGCAGGTAGGTGCGTTGCGACGTGACCACGATGCCTTGCCAGGGCTCAGGCCGCCTCTGAATCATTGCGAGAATCTCTTCTGTCCCGCGGTGATCTGGCCCGTCCATCGCATAGGCCGCAGCCCGGTCAAGCTGACCCCGCGTGGGGCGGGGCCACACCTTTATTTTTACCCGCTCGGAGCTGGGCAGGTGGTTCAGTACGTGGCTGCGCAGCTCATCGAGGTGCATTCTGGTATGCCGGGGTTGGAAGCTGCAGGCAGAAGGTGCGCTCGCCCCCACGATGATAGTCAAGCAGCTGTGGGAGCGTCAATCTGGCCGACGTTGCCGCGCCCTCTTGTGTGTGCTTGGCTCGCTAGCCAACGACTTGGCTGTGCACCGGACATCAAAGCTAGGCGTGGCCTTAGTTCGACCGCTGAGCACAACTCAAAGAGACGTGCTCAGACCCATCCGGTCAGCTTGGATCCCATACAAGCCGAAGCTCCTGCGGCTGGCCGACCGGCACGCTGTAGGTGAGCTTCCAAGTGTCGGTCGCGGGGTCGTGGGTGGCCTGCCACCAGTCGTTGCCCACGTCAGATGACTGGTCGACGGTCTCCCAGTCGCCATCGGTGCGCCGCTCAAGCTTCCAGCCATCGTGTCGAACCAACCCGGAGAAGGAGACTGGACGAAAGCCCAGCCCACCCGACAAGGAGAGCTCCCCGGCGGTGCTTCCTTCCGCGGCCGCCACTTCCGTGGGGTAGGTCGACACGAGTGTGCCCACGGAAACTTCGGCTTCGAGCGCGCCCTCACTGGCGAGCTGGAGCATCATGGCGGACGTGTTCCACTCGGAGGTGGTGAAGTCGGTCAGCCAGTCGCTGGTGCCGTAGTAGCCCCGGGCCGGCGGCACGAGGTACTCCACGACGGCCTCTACGGTGCTGCCAGCGGGAATGAAGTTGGTCTGGCCCCCGCAGGGCGCGCCACACCAAGCGGCGCCGTCTTCGTAGGGCAGCGACAGCTCGAAGGAGGTCTGGGCCTTGCGGCCGTTGTAGGTCTGGTAGAGGCTGATGCGGGGCGTGGTGACGATGGTGCCGCCGATGTCGGCCTCGAAGTGGCGAATGACGTAGCCCACGTTGCCCAGGTCTTCGCGCGGGTCTCCGACCATCGAGTTGTTGTAGAGAAAGACCCAGGGGTCGTCTCCTGAGAGCTCGATGCCCCGGTCGCTTTCGCTGGCGTAGCCCGGGGTGGTGCTCGTGCGAACGCTGGTGTCGACGAGGACGCCGGCAGCGTTGCCATAGGCCATGGAGCCAAAGCCGTTGTCCGCGTAGTTGTCGGCCGCGACTTGGAAGAAGGCGAGGCGGTCGTAGCTGACGTCTTCAAGGAACTGGAAGGACAGGCGGACGTAGGTGCGCACCAGGTCGTCGCTGGCGATGAGCTGCGGGGTGGCGTCGACCCGGATGCGGCCGTCGCTGGTGACCCCGGAGTAGGTGACGTCGGTGAGGTTGGGGCCCACGGCGGTGTAGGCGCTGCGCACCCGGGCCACCCGGCGGACCCAGTACCACTCCGACTCGGTGGCGTAGCGGAGGAAGTCAGCGCCGCCCACGTTGCCGGTCCAGGTCCACTCGCCCTTGGCGTCGACGAGGAAGGGACGCACGTCGTCTTGCATCGACCGGCCCAGGTTGACGTCGGGGTCGTAGGTGATGGACTCCCCGAAGGCTCCGAGGGCCGTCTCGTCCCAGTGACCGCCAGCAGTGCTCCAGCCAATGAGGCTGAGCTGGGCATGGGAGGCAGCGTAGACATCGCCCCACTTCGACGAGGCCATCGTAAGCTCGAGGGTGTGGTCGTCTCCCGCGGCCACGGTGGGCTGGGTGTAGAGGTGATACCAGTTGTTGGGGCGGCCCTCGTGCCAGTTCTTGGAGATCTGGAGGGGCACCCCCACCGGCTCGCCGTTCAGGTCGCGCAGGGAGGGCGCGCCACCGACGATGTACCAGGACATCTGGTCGGTGCCGTGCATTGCGACCGGCACGGAGAGGTCGTCGGCCGCACTCGACGTGATCTGGATGGTGTGGCGGCCATGCCAGTGGTGGAAGGAGGGGTCACCGGAGTAGTCGGCTCCGGACGGGCCACCGGCATCTTGCAGAGTGCCCATGGTGGCCCGGAAGGCTCCCAGAGAGGGGTCCCATGGGGCATCTTCGGCGACACCGACCGCGTTGCCATCCCTGTCGAGCAGAGTGCTCTGCACCGTCGCGACGCTCTCGGGGTCGATGTAGAAGGCCTGCATGTCGCCTTCGAGTGTGGTGGTGGGGGTCATCAGCAGTGAGATGGAGCCACTGGCGCCGCTGCTGGCCACGGCTTCAGCCACCACAGCCCCGGAGCCGTCGATGGACAAGGTGGTGGTGCTGCCCGCCTGGTCGTAGACGGCAAACAGCCAGCCGTCGCCACCGGCATCGGTGAGGGTGAGGACCCGGTCGGTCACCAGCCAGGTCGCGGTGGTCAGGTCCGCTACGAGCTCGCCCTCGACGACGATGCGGGCAGTCTCCGCTGTAGACGACCGGCCCAGCACGGAGTGGGTCAGCACAAGGTGGCGCGGAGAACTGGCGAGCTGCAGCTGACCGGACAAGCTGCCGTCGGCGGCGTAGCCCACGGTGGGAATCCACAGGCGATTCATGAACCGACCGCCGTCCACCGTGCGCGAGCGGTGGGTGGTGTCGGACTCCGTGCCGAGGAAGCTGGTGGCGACCACTGGGCGCGTCGTTGGGCCGGCTTCGTAGCGAACAGTGACGCCCTTGAGGGCTTCCACCTCGCTGTTCTCGCGCCCAAGTGCCTCGGTCATGCCGAGGCCATCGGTGAAGGCACCGAGCTGGTTGAGCGAGCCGGTGGTGTCGTCCCAGGTGGCCCCGTAGTGGCCCGTGAGGAAGTGCCGCACGACCTCGGCAGTGGGCCAGGTCTCGGTCGGTCGGAAGTTCTTCGGCCAGTAGGCGTAGGCGTAGTCGAGCGACGCCACGGTGGGGACCGCACTCAGAGGCGCGCAGGCCGGCAGCGAGAGGTCGAGCTCAGAGAGCCAAGTGTCGGCGTCATCGTCGCAGGTCGTGGCGACGGTGCAGGGGTCACCGTCGTCTTCGGGCTCGGGCGGGGTGCCGTCGACACAGTTGCCGTCATCGTCGCAGGCCTCCTCGCCGTTGCACCACAGGCCGTCGTCGCACTCGCAGTCCCCCGTGTCGTCGGGAGGAACGTCGGAGTCGCCCGGCGAGTCGCTGTCTGTCGTACCGTCTGCGCTGTCGCCCGATGGCGGGCTGGTGCTTGGTTCCTTGTCTGGGTCGGGGTCACATGCGGCACTCAAAAACACCAGAGGAAGCAGCAGGTAGCGCATCGCAAACACTCTTTCAGCTAAAAGAAGTTCGGCCGTGGACCCGGTAGATAGGGCCCACGGCCGAACGATGGGGGCGCGGTCTGAACCCGCAAGGGGCAGTCCTGGACTTTGTTTTTCTGATGAACAAAGTCTGGGGCAACCATGCCCCAATCGGACCGGGCTGTCAACTGACAGGGGTGCTCATCGTTCAATGAAGCCACATTGTCAGTGTGGGCGCGCGGGGAAGCAGCTCTTCGTTGCCGTCGAGCCTAGCGGACGCGGCCGACCATCGCGGGCTTCGGCCGTGTTTGGGTCCGTTGGGGTCCCACGGTCGTTCCTGTCAAGCGATGCACCGGTATGCAAGGATAACGTCCATTGAAATGGACGGTCGATGCGCAGCTACATCCCATTGTTTGCTTGGTGTGCAGTCGGGTGCGCGGGCAGCGATGCCCTGAAGGTGGCGCCGGGCGACTCTACCGCCCCGGCTCCCAGCGACTCTGCGCCTCCGGGAGACTCCACGCCTTCGGGTCCCAATGACACCGCGGACACCGCCGCCGAGCGGGCGCTTGTTGTGATCACTGAGGTGATGTACCACCCTGTTCTGGGCGCACTCTACAGCGACCGACACGAATTCATCGAGCTCCACAATGCGGGCAGCGCGGCGGTCAACCTTGCTGGGTGGTCGTTCGACAAAGGGGTCTCCTATGTGTTTGCCGATCGGGCGCTGGAGCCGGGCGAGACGCTGGTGGTCGCGGTGGATGCCGCCGCTCTGAGGGACGCCCATCCCACGCTGGACCCCGAGAAGGTGGTCGGCGACTGGGACGGGACGCTGTCGAATGGGGGCGAGCGAATTCGACTGGTCGATGCATCGGGCGAGACGGTCGACGAGCTGACCTACGACGACGCCTCTCCGTGGCCACTGGGGGCCGACGCCCTGGGGGCCAGTGAGACTTGGCTGTCCGAAGACAACCTTCCGCTCGAAGACCACGAACACTTGGGTCGCTCCCTGCAGCGAGTGAGTCTTTCGGCCGACACCGACTCGGCCGGGAATTGGGTGGCTTCTTCGCTGGACGGCATGGACCCTGGACGGGTGACGGCCCTCACGGAGGGACCTGCTCTGGCGGTGGTCACGGCCTGGGACTGGGGAGTCGAAGGCCCGCTCCCACCCGACACCGAGCCCACTCTGACAGTGACCACCAGCGGTCCTCTGGACGGTGCGCGCCTGGAGTGGTTCGTCGACGACGTCACCCGAGACGATGAGCTGCCGGCCACTCTTGTGTTCGTGGAGGGCGAGGCCAACCGCTACTCGGTCACCTTGCCCGCCCAGAACGACCAGACCATCCTTCGATTCAGGATTCTCGGTGATCAGGGCATGGGCGACGGCGTAGCCTTGCCCCGCAGCGGCGACCCAATGGCGTGGCACGGCCGCTTTGTGGGGCATCCCGTCGGCGGCGAGACGCGTCCGTACCGCATCTACATCAACCCCGTCCAGTGGACCTCCATGTGGGACTCCGTGACCTCCGGGCGGGTCCTCGGCTGCGACCGCAACCCTGGCTGGGAGGCGCGCTTTCCGGCTGTCTTTGTCCATGATGGCGCCGTCCACGATGTCCAAGTGCGCTATCAGGGCAGTCGATGGAACCGGACCAACGGGCAAGACATGGCCGCGTGGTCGGGCACGGCACCCACCGCTCCTGCTCCGTTGAAGGCCTTGTCTTGGAGCGTGAAGTTTCCCCGCTACGCGTCGCTCGAAGGCCGCACCCGCGTCTCCCTCAACAAGCTCACGCAGTCCTGCCCCGGCACGACCACGGTGGTGGGCTTTCAGCTGTTTGAAGCGGTCGGCTTGCCCGTTCCCGAGACCCGCTACGTGCGCCTGTTCGTCAATGGCTCTTACTACCACTACATGTTGGAGGTCGAGAGTCCGGGCGATGACATGCTTGAGCGCTGGCTCAACGACTCGGCCACCACCGAAGAGCCCGGAGTGCCCCACCTGTTCAAGTCGGGCGGCTGCTACTTCGACGAAGGCCCCTATGGCTGGGGCGACGAGCGACCCCTCTACGAGTCGTGCGGGTGGTCGGTCGACGAGCGCTACGCTGCAACCTACGAACGCAAGACATGGCAGTGGGACGACCACAGCGAGCTTCAGCAGCTCTTCGAAGGACTCGACGCCGCGCGGGCCAGCTCCGACGCCGACCTGCGCGCCTTCTTGGAGGCCCACTTCGATGTGGACCTGGTGCTCGCCTACATGGCCGTGATGAACTGGGCTGTTCCCTTCGACGACATGTTCCAGAACCACTACCTGGCCCAGCGGCGCTCGGACGGACGCTGGTTCCTGGCGCCGTGGGACCTCGACCTCAACTTCGGCGGGTGGAAGGGCGCCAGTGCCTCCATCTACATGGGCGAAGAAGGCAACCCAGACAACCGCTCGGGCTGGTGGAATCGCATCAAGGACTCCTTTCTTCAGACGCATCGAAGCGAGTACGACGCGAAGCTGCTGGAGCTGAGCGAGACCGTGCTGCATCCCGACCGCGTCATCCCGATGGTCGACGCCAACGAAGCGTCGTGGGACCTGTCGGAAGCCTCTGCTACGCCGGCCGGGCCGTACTGCGACTTTAGTGGCAGTGCCGAGCTCTTTCGCACCTTCAGTCGGGATCGACACGCCGTGGTGGTGAGCACACTGTCGGGCGGCTGAGGGCGGAGGCGCCCCGCTGTCTTCCCAAAGGGGGGGCCGGCGGTGTGTTTGTGTGGGAAGAGGACCTCCCTTCATTGCGGACGACCTCGCTGGCGAGGGCTCGTTAAGGTGTGGTTTGGTGCGTACTTCCGCAGTCTTGGAGTCACCATGGGTTCCCAGCGTCCACCCACTCAACGGCAGCGCGAGGCGTTGATGCAAGCCTACGCAGAAGACTTCGGCCTCGACGGGGAGGGCGATGACTTTGGCGGTGTCTCCAAGCGCACCATTCGGGCAGTTGTGCGCCGGGGCTGGCTGTGTCCCGACGACCCCGACGACCTCGACGGGGAGCACTCTCTCACTCGGGCCGGTCGGACCGCGCTGGGGCTGGCGGGCAACTGCATGCGAAAGCCCAAGCGCATGAAGACGGCGATACTTCGTGCGATCAGGCTCTTCATTGCGGAGACCTCGGATCTGCGGGAAGCGGTCAAGCGGCCCAAGCAGCTCTCCGGCGAGGTCTGGGTCAACGATGAGGCGGCCGCTGACTTCAGTGATGCGCTGTGGGTCGTGGACACCCTGGAAGCGGGGCTGTCGAGGGTCGTGGACGACGAGGAGATCGCGTGGTCGTGCGTGGCCACTCTTGTGGGCGAGCTGGGCTTTCCCTGCCATGCAGAGCGGACCCGCCACATCGTCGCGCTCTGGCCGGCAGACGAAGACGACTGAGCTGAGGTCGCCCGCTTCACAGCTGACTGTCGAGCCATGCTGCGCGTGCCACCAGCCACTCCTTCAGGTACGAGATTTCCTCTGCGTGGCTGTCTCGCTCGGTCGTGCCGGGGTCGTTGGGCCACACGTACTCACCCAGAATCGGCCACCTCTCAAAGTTTCGATCGACGGCTGGCGCGGCCACCTCGACGGCCTCGTCGATGCGGGCTTGAATGGCTGCATCCGACCAGGCCCCGGCGCGATGGGCTTGCCACCGCTCGCGTCGAAGCTCCAAGAACGCGCTGTTGGAGAGCAGAGCCTCGTACCAACAGAAGCCGTTGGGGTTGTCTGCCGGGAACTCCGGATTTTCGTAGTGCCAGCCGTCGGTCTGCCAGGCGCGGAAGTAATCGGCGTTGCCCAGGGCACCGTTGTAGTCCCAGACCGGTCCCATTCCCAAGACGTTGTCTTCGGACAGTGTGATCCAGGTGCTCAGCACGTAGCCATCGACGTTGCGCCCCAGCTCCACCACCAGCATGTGGTCGACAAAGCTCTCGAGATCGATGGCGCTTGTGTCCCCGCTCAAGAGGGCCGACTCCACGGGGTCGAGTCGCTCTAGGATGCCGTCTGGGGAGTCGGGCCACTCGACCTTGATGGTGTCTCGGCATGCTGCTGTGCGAATGAATTCGGGTCCGCCCTCCACCCAGTCTCGCTTCAGGAGGGCGGCGCCGGAGGGAAGGTCGACTCGGTCGGGTCCGCGCTTGATCTTTTCCATCAGCACGTAGACGCCGCGGTAGTCGCCGTTGACGTCCAGCTCCACAAAGCGGGTGCGGGCGGCGTAGCGGTCGATGTCGCGACTCAGTGTGTAGGCGAGGTGGTTTCGCAGGAGGGTCTTGTCGGAGTAGGGCCCTTGCAGCACCCAGTCTTCCTCTGCGGGCAGGCCCAGCAGCGATACGTCTTCGTCTTCGTCGTCGGCGTCGCGGGTCTCCAGAGCGTAGGACTTTTTGTCGAAGTAGGCCGAGCTGTTTCCGCGCACATGGATGCCAGCCCGACCGCTGTGCACCACCTCCCCGTCCACCCGAATCGTCAGGTCACCGAGCAGCCAGTCCCGGTCCTCGGGGGTGTCGTCCGGGTCCTGTCCGGAGTCTGTGGTCACTGAGATCTGCGCGAGGGGCGGAAGCTCGTCTGACCCAGAGCCCTCAGCGGTGTCAGCGGTGTCAGCGGTGTCAGCGGTGTCAGCGGTGTCTGGGTTGGCGGCGGGTATCGAGGCCGACTTGCCGGAGCCGCCGGGGCTGCAGCCTGCGAGAAGCGCGAGTCCGATGGAGAGCATGGGGGTGAGAGAGCAGAAAGAAGCCATGTCGCCTCGGCGCTTGTCGTGCATGAGCCATTTGTAGCCGGTTCGGACTGCGCTCTGTCACTCGACCCAGCTGCCCTCCGAGGCTGTGGGCGAACACGCTGATGCGCCGGTCAGAGTGTTGTACTCCAGCCGGATTCGACCATCGCTGCCGTCTCCGCCGTAGCCAAGGCGGGATGTGGTCGTGACCGCCCAGTAGCCCCCGGCTCCACCGAGCGCCTGTACGGTGCCCGACAGGGTGAGGGTGTCGGCGACCAGCAGCACTTGTCCGCCCGCGCCACCGCCTCCACCGCCCAGCTCTCCCTCCGCATCGGCGAGGTGTGTTGCGTTCTCACCGTCGGAGCCATCTGCGAGAATGCTTCCGGATACGATGATCTCGACACCGCTGTACAGCGCGACAAGGCCGCCACCGGCCCCGCCGTCGCCGGTCACGTTGTCGGTGGAAATGCCGTCGGGCTCATCGTCGGGGCCGCCCGCGCCGCCACCCGATCCGAAGAACCACTCGGTCAGCGTACTGTCGCCATAGCTGGCGCCACCGGACAGGGTGTTGGTGGTGGGAATGTAGCGGTTGAGGTACTCGCCGCCGCCTCCATCCGAAGCGTACGCGCCACCTCCACCGCAAAAGGCGTAGTCGGTTGTGGCCTCGGCCGCCCCGCCGCCGCCGTCTACTGCAGTCGCGAAGCTTGTTGCGCTGGCGGGCCCCTCGGACCATGTGCCCCCCGACGTGGGGGTGCTTGAGCTGCCCGCGACCCCTGTTCCGCCGAGGTAGCCCGAGCCCGAGACGTCGATGCTTCCGGCAATCGAGATGGCTCCGGTGGCTCGGAAGACGAGAACGCCGCCGCCGTCGCCATCCCACGGCTCCACACTCAGGTCCTGGGCGAGTGTGACCGTGGTGTGGTGGGGAACCCGCTGAAGCACCACGACATCGGAGGCATCCCAGGTCTCGGCCAGGGGCGGCTCGAGGGTGAGGGAGGTGGAGCCCGACACCGCACCCACGTAGTGGAAGGCCCGCTGCCCAGCGCTGGCGCCCTGAAGATCGATGAGCAGGATCTCATCGCCCACTGCAAAGGGCGCATTGTCGTCGACGGCCACGGCGGTGTCGCCGGCGGATGGGCTGGCGGTGAGGTTGGCGCGGTCGCCGGTAAATTCGAGGGCCGACCTGGGGGTCCAGCTGCCGTCGCCGCCAAAGCCGGCCTGGGGGCCCCGCGCGAGAGAGCTGTCGGTGTCGTCGATGTCCCACGTGCCACGAAGTCCATCGCCGTCGACATCGTCGTCTTCGCAGTCTTGCAGACCATCCATGTCGAGGTCGGAGGTGGAGGTGTCATCGCAGTCGTCGGCATTGTCTGCGTAGCCGCTGGGCGCATCGCAGCGGATCGTCGAGATGTCGGACACCCCGAGCCCGTCGCCGTCTTCGTCGATGTACCAGGTGGTCGCGGAGGACAGATCAAGGGATGGGTCGTCGTCGTCGACCTCGCCGTCGCAGTCGTCGTCGATGGTGTTGCAGACTTCCAAGGCATCGGGGTTTACCGCGGCTTTGCTGTCGTCGCAGTCATCGTCGTTGATCACCGTGTTCGGCGGGGCGCTGCAGCTGACGACCCACAGAGCGGACGTGCCGTAGCCGTCGCCGTCGCCGTCGGCATACCAAGGGCGGGCGGTAGAGCCATCGACAGAGGGGTCGTCGTCGTCAATGAGCTCGTCGCAGTCATCGTCTTCGCCGTTGCATACCTCGGCGCTGTCGGGGTGGATGGCCGAGTTGGTGTCGTCGCAGTCGGTGTTGTTGTCGGTCTGGCGCTCGGTGGGCGCACACGCGAGCGACTCTGCGGTGGGGTCGCCAAAGCCGTCGCCGTCGAGGTCGTCGAACCACGTGCTGGCAGTGGTGAGATCGAGGTCGTCGTCCTCGTCGTCAATAAGTTCGTCGCAGTCGTCGTCTGCCCCTCCGCAGACCTCGACACTGCCCGGAAAGACGGTGTCGTTGTCGTCGTCGCAGTCGTCGCCGAGTGCGACAAAGCCAGGGCCGGGGTCGCAGGCGTAGACGACAGGGCCTGCGCCGTGGCCGTCGCCGTCGGTGTCGGCGTACCAGGCGTCGGTGCCGTCTTCATCCAAGTCGCCATCGCAGTCATCGTCGAGGTCGTTGCACAGCTCGGTTGCGCCTGGAAAGACCGCGCTGTTGGCGTCGTTGCAGTCGTCGGCATTGTCGGTGGTGTTGGAGTCTGGACGCTCGTCGGGACACCCCCGCGTGGGGTCGCCCGCGCCGTAGCCATCTCCGTCGCTGTCGACGTACCAGGCGATGGGTGCGCCCACACTGGCGCTGGAGTCGTCGCAGTCGGATTCAATCGGAACCCCGTCTCCATCGGCATCTTGGAGGTCTTTGATCTCGCTTGCCGAAACGAAGCATCCGCCGAGACCGGGGACGGCGAGGAAGACAAGGAGGCACATCGTCGGACGACTGGGGCGCATTTCACCTCTTGGGACGGCGGGCGGAGGCTTCCCTTACCGGCCCCTGGATGGACATGATGCCAGACCGATGACAGTATGAAGCCGGGTGGTCGGTGTGCGCGACGCTAGGGCAGCGGTGTCTGCTACAGCTGCTGGTGTGCCACGCCACTCTGTTGATTCACGTACTGGTCGACGCTCGGATTGGCAAAGTGGGACACCGTGCCCGACTCCAGCTGGGAGAGGACCGCACTGGCCGTGGCTGGATTGGTCGCAAACGGTACATAGTAGACATCGCAGAGGCGCCCGAGGGCTTCAATGTCGGCGTGGTGCGGGTGTGCTGACAGGGGGTCGCGGAAGAAGATCACCGCCCGGATGTTGCCCGATGCGATGAGCGACCCGATGGCCTGGTCGCCTCCGAGCGGCCCGGACTGGACCTTTCTGGACAACACCAGACCGGTCGAGTTGTGCAGTAGGGTGCCTGTGGTGCCCGTCGCGACCAGCGGGAACGTCTCCAGACGCGCACGATTTGTGGTCGCAAAGTCGACCAGAACGGGCTTCATCGCGTTGTGTGCGATCAACGCAACATAGCGGTTCTGGTCGCCTTCTCTCTTGTATTTGTTGGAGGCATACAGTTCCTCAAAGAAGGCCTTGCATCGCACCGCGATGAGGCGATCCGCGAGCAGGAGCTCCTCGAAGCGAGCGAGCCGAAGCACGGCGTAGGTGACCTGTCCCACCGCCTTCACATTCGCTGTGCGCGTCGCCTCGTGGGAGAAGGCCGACTCTCCAAAGAAGCGGTCATCGCCGAGAGTCGCTATCTTGACTCCGTCTTCGATGACGTCGAGACACCCTGAGATGATCAGTGCGGCGAAGTTGGCCGGGCTGCCTTGCTCGATGATGAGGCTCTGCGGCTCGGCGACGCGCACCTCCATGAACTGCGCGAGGAGCTCGATCTGCCGCTGTGAAAGGCTGATCTTAAGAGCGGAGTCTAACAGAGCGCGAACCAACTGGGACATAAGGGTCTCCCTGCGAGGCATGCGCCCCCTGAACGTGTGGGTGCCCAAGCGAGGCTTCGCCACCTTAGCGGATGGTGAGCCGGCGTGAGTGGTCTCGCCTGCAATGCGCTCAGCTTGTTGTTGTGGTTGTGGTTGTGGTTGTGGTTGTGGTTGTGGTTGTGGTTGTGGTTGTGGTTGTTGTGGTTGTTGTGGTTGTTGTGCTGACCAGTCTCAGTCGGGCCGACCGCTCCGTCGAGAGGCCACCGCGAAGATGAGCAGGCCAGTTCCCAGTACCGCGAGGTTCTGTGGAGCCACAATGTGCGCACAGCCTTTGTCGTCGTCGTCGTCGTCGTCGTCGTCGTCGTCGTCGTCGTCCGATGACGTATCCTCGGGGGGCTCGGTGGTCCCAGCCATATCTGCGTGGGAGACGGCTCCCCCCAAGGCAAAGACTAAGAGCGCGGTCAGTCTAAGTACACGAGTATGCACAGCGTGTTTCTTGTATGAGTATGAGCGGAGTCCAGATTATCGGGCGAGTATAGGCGCTGTCAAAGCGGTGGCAGAGTCGGAGCAAGACCGAAACGCTGCCCTCGAAGAACCGGTCCACTTGGCCGCCCTGCGCCCTGCGCCCTGCGCCCTGCGCCCTGCGCCCCGAGTCGGGGACGTGGCGAGCTGCTGCTTGATCCCGATTTGTCGCGCGCGTGACAGCATTACGTAACAGTGTTACCATCCCGCTATGGTCACCCCACCCCACC
>Ga0315321_10000657_pt1 | contig 26039 bp, 17 predicted proteins | sample M180m21515metaG_FD_203464 | JGI IMG/M metagenome (GOLD analysis project Ga0315321, IMG submission 203464) | Ammonia-oxidizing marine archaeal communities from Monterey Bay, California, United States - M1 80m 21515 | ecosystem: Environmental > Aquatic > Marine > Intertidal zone | place: USA...
CCGTGTGCAGGTGGGGTGGAAAGCGTGAAGTAGGAACCATCTGTGAGGCCCTCGATGTCCACTGCGTTTAAATCTCCGTTTGCCACGCCGTCTTCGGCAATCGTTGCATTGAAGTTACCCGTAATGATGGCTGGGTCGTCGACCGGAGTGACGGTAGCTTGGATGTTGGCATTCGTGGTTCCCTGTAGATCGTCGGTTACGGTGACCTGGAAAGCATCGTTCCCGAAGTAGTTCGCGTTCGGGGTGTAGGTCCAGTTTCCTGTGGTGGCATGAATGGAAGCCGTTCCGTGTGCGGGTGGGGTGGAAAGCGTGAAGTAGGAACCATCTGTGAGGCCCTCGATGTCAACTGCGTTTAAGTCGCCCGCAGCGACTGCGTCTTCGGCAATCGTTGCGTTGAAGTTACCTGTAATGATCGATGGATCGTCGACCGGAGTGACGGTAGCTTGGATGTTGGCATTCGTGGTTCCTTGCAGATCGTCGGTTACGGTGACCTGGAAAGCATCATTTCCGAAGTAGTTCGCGTTCGGGGTGTATGTCCAGTTTCCTGTGGTGGCATGAATGGAAGCCGTTCCGTGTGCGGGTGGGGTGGAAAGCGTGAAGTAGGAACCATCCGTGAGGCCCTCGATGTCAACTGCGTTTAAGTCGCCCGCAGCGACTGCGTCTTCGGCAATCGTTGCGTTGAAGTTACCTGTAATGATCGATGGATCGTCGACCGGAGTGACGGTCATGTTTATGCTGATTGAATCATTGAGGTCTCCATCGGAAACTTGTACCGTAAAGGAATCCGACCCGTGGAAATTCGAGTTAGGGGAGTAAGACAAGTTGCTGGGGGATGTCCCGTTCCCATTGATTGTAACGGTCCCGTTTGACGGGGGACTGATAAGTGACCAACTTAAGTTCGATGCGTCCGTATCTGGATCGGTTGCATTGAGCTCGCTTGCCGTCCAGTTCGCTTGCAAGTCTTCGGCAATGATTTTCGTGAGGGGACCTGCTCCCTGTGCTATTTGGGGGGGAGCTGCGATATTCTGCAAAAGAGTGATGGTCACCAACCCATGTCCGGAGTTAGCTCCCGGTATGTTGATTTGGTTGGCTCCTGCATTGAAGGATCCACCGCCTCCAGCCAAAGGGTGGTTGGATGACTTTCCGTAGGAGCTTCCTCCTCCGGAGTAACCTCCACCTCCTCCGCATCCCCAATAGGATGAGGAATTGCGATTCGTACCCCCCCCGCCTCCGAAGCCGCCTCCGACCGGAGAGCCTGAGCCCCAAGAGTTTGATCCGCCTTGTCCTCCATTCGTGAAGGAATTGGGGGCGGGGGCGGGGTTTCCGGACTGACCATTAGTTAAAAATCCAGCCCCGCCGTCGGTGGTTTGGTTGTTTTTGCTTCCGCCGTTCCCGTTCGTGCCGCCAGGCCCGTTCATATGGCCGCCCACGCCTGCATTCCCCGATGTGGTGATCGATCCTTGACTGTTTGGTCCATGGACATGAGCACCACCACCACCACCTGCAATTACCAAAATCGAGGCAGTGGAATTATAGGGCTGTTTAACCACATAAGTTCCGCCTCCGCCGGAATAATCCTTCCGGTTTGAGGTCACGGATTGTCCCATTTGACCGACCAGAATCTTCAATGTCTCATTAGCGGAAAGCGAAAATTCACCAATGATTTTTGCTCCATGTCCGCCATGAGCCCCTCCTCCCTTTGCTCCCAACGCCTCAATTACATAGTCCCCTGAAACAGGTGCCGCCCACTGTTGGATGCCTCGGGTGTCGATGGTAACGGAGTTTGCCAAGTTGGTGCCCGAATAGTTGGTGTTGATCTGACTTTGAGTGGGACCGAGTCGGCCGGTTGCTCCGGCATTTGTGAAGGTAAAAGGTGTAAAAGAGTTGGGGGTACCCGAGAGTTGGGTGATGATGATCCTGCCGTGACCATGGTTTGCTCCGGCACTGTTGGTTTGATCGGCTCCGGAGTTGAAGGACCCTCCTCCGCCACCAACGGCATGGCGTGAGTTATTGCCTCCGCCGGAATAGCCCCCGCCACCCCCGGCTCCCCACATTCCTCCTCCTCCGCCGCTGCCAAAACCACCCGGCGAATTGGAATTGTATCCGGGGCCACCCGCACCGCTGTTAAGGAAAGAATGTGATTCCGCTCCATTGCCAAGAAAGCCCGATCCGCCGTATCCGTTCCATGGGGAAGTGATGGTCGAACCGGCTCCCCCGTTTGTTCCCCCTGTTCCGCTCTGGTCGTTGCTATAGGCCACGCCATCCATCCCGTTGGGGGTCACGACGGCGTGCCTGTTTGAACTTTGACCACTTGCTCCGCCACCCGATCCGCTTCCTCCGCCACCGCCAGCGATAACCAGTTTGACGTTTCCATTCGCAATCACCACGAATGAGCCACCGCCACCAGACGATCCATGGTTCGGAGAACCTTCCTGGCCGACCAAAACCTTGAGCGTATCGGAGCCGTTGAGAGCAAAAGTTCCGGCCATTTTGGCACCCCAACCCTCGTCATAATGGCTTGATCCCCATGAGCCGCGGCCCCCGCTTGCTCCCCATGCCTCTATCCTGTAGGTTCCAGTTGATGGAACGGTCCATTCCTGAATGCCTTGGGTGTTGATGGTCACGGAGTTTGCCAGATTGGTGCCCGAGTAATGGGCGTCGATCTGAGCTTCTGTAGGACCGAGTCGGCCCGTTGCCCCGGCATTGGTGAAAACATAGGTCGAACCAATTCCCAAAGTGGGTGCGGGTGTGGGCAATTCATATTCCTGCTGAGGGGGTGCGCTTTGATCCCCGTCGATCCAATAGGAGTTGTTGCCGTAGCCCGTGCCTCCCTGACCGTTGGGGTCAAGAAGAACAATCTGCTGATCCAGTAGTATTTTCCAGTAACCCCACGCATCGTTGCTTGGGCAAATTAACTTAACCTTCGAAGGGTTTGACGTGGTGGTGAAACTCTTCGATTTCGTTTGACCGTTGTTTATTTGCGAGAAGAATGTTTCCTGTTGAGTCCAAGCACCATCAACAAGGAAAGAAATGAGAATGGGTGAATTCGTTCCGCTATTTGTGGAATTCGTCGAGGTGGAGGCGGTTATCTCGAACTGGACCGAGCCGCTAAGACGGTTTGCTGAGGTCAAAAGGAAAACTGAGAATACAACTAGGGCGAGTCGGCCACCAGAAACGATGGCGAACTGCTTGATCCGGAGGAAGGAAGGAATAAGTTCCGAGATTGATTTTCCAAGGGGGTCCCTAATAGCACCAAGCACGAAATGGTTGCACGCCATTACCTGCCGATTGGCAATTGAGCATATACTCCTCACAATCAATTTTTTATAGAGGATTCTGAGGGAAGCAAGGGTTAAACCCTTAAAAACAAAAAAAAAAAGAAGAGGGCGGAGGGTCTTATCAGGCTGGTGTCGATAGGTTTGTGGTGGTATTGGCTAGGGGCTTCGGTTGATCGTGTAGTTACTCTGTGACCGGAGGATCGGAGTTGATTGTGATTTTGGCCGAGGTTTGCGTTTGCGTGGCTTCAGCGACCATTTCGTCGACTGATTCTCTGCCCAGGTGGATACCGAAATCCAAGGTAAAAGTACGGGTTTCTCCAGCATCGATCCGTGGTACGCGGCCGTATTTGCGTTCGACCTTGCGGTTGAATGGGTAGCCTGTCGCAGGTTCTATTCCGGTGACGTATCCATCCTCTTTTGCCGCAGTGTTCTTCCAAATGGTCAGGTAGGGAAGTTCGGTCACGTTCCAACGAACGGAAGTCGCTTGGTCGCCTGCGGCGTTCGTCAGCAAGGCGAGGCAACTGGAATTGGCATCGGACAAAGGTTCAAGCAAGTAGACTTCCTCGATGAATCCCGGAGTTGGTCCCTTGTAGGTTTGCCACTTGTCGATTGCTTTGGCGGCATGTTCGTTCATCGGCGTCACGCTTGTGGCCGGTGCGTAGACCATGGCCCCTTCCTCGAGAATGGAGGACCCATAGTTCCCGTGGTAGATGAGCTGAAATTCCTGAGGGAATGAACCTTCGTTTGTAAGTTTGTCGGATATTTGAAAAGTGTCCGAACCGGGAACGGTGGATATTTCCGTGACCAGCTTGAGCTTGGGACCGTAGAAGAATTTCTCGTAAACGGTTCCGCTTATGCGAATTCGGTGAGGGGGGGTGGGATCGACCGTAATTTCGTAACTTGAGGCTGGTATATTTTGGATCTTGCCATGCAGGGTGAGGTCCAAAGTGGCGGTTCCTCCGGTGTTGTCGATGAATTCATCGGTTCCGGGGTGTCCGGCGAATTCGAGTCCGCAACGAACCATCCATTCGTTGAATCCTTCGAGCCATCCAAGGCCGCCCCGGCTCTCCAAGTCGACGTGAGATGGATGGACGACTTCTTTGACGGGCGAATTCCATCCCAGCCTGACGTCTCCCATTCGGATGTCCAGAATTCCCATTCCACGAGTTGGAATGACCGTGATTTTGAGTTTTCCGTTGTCCAGGGTCAAAAGCTCGACGCCTTCCTGCTTTCCTCCTTTTAAAACTGTCTTGCTGACGGACCATTTGGTGGCGAAGGTTTTGTCGGGATGCTCGGTAGAACTAGCGAGGGGTTCGACTTCTCCGTGCCGGGAGAGAGAGTTCTCGGTCTTGGGTTCCTCGGGTGTATTGTTTTCGGTACATGATCCAAGGATCAGTAGTGCGAGAGTGAATGAAAGGACAGTTTTTTTCATGGGGAAGGTGAGGGTTGAAGTGAGACTAACCGAAGACTTTTTCGAGTGCGGTCCGCATGATCGTGGGGTCGGGGTCGATACCCGTCCAGTGACGGATCCCGATCACGCCCTGGTTTACGAGCATCCCGAGCCCATCGATGACCTTGCAACCTTTCGCCCGGGCGTCACGAACGAGGTTGGTCGCCGGCGGGTTGGGTATGACGTCTGCGACCACGGTATCCGCCGTCAGGCTTTCGAGATCGAAATCGAGCCGGGCGTTAACGTCGGGAAACAAACCTATCGAGGTGGCGTTGATCAAGACATCGGTTTCATTGGGTATGAGGAAACTTCTGTCCCAGGGGACGAAATTGGCTTTAACAGGGAGTTTCTCGTCCAATAGGGAAGTAAGTTCCTCCCCGCGCTCGGTAGAGCGGTTGACAATCGTGATTGCGGATGCCCCGGCCAGTGCCACTTCCACTCCAATGGCCCGTGCTGCTCCACCTGCTCCGAAAATGACGACGTTTTTGCCGTCGGGGTCGGTCAGTTCCTTGAGCGAGGACACGAACCCTTTTCCATCCGTGTTTTCCCCGATCCACTTGCCCTCCTTGCGCACGACGCAATTGACGGCTCCCATGAGCGATGCTGATTCACCCAGACCATCGAGGTAATCGATAACCTTGACCTTGTGTGGGATCGTGCAGTTGAAGCCTTGGAAGCCCATGGCTTTGGCCCCCTTGACTGCATCTTCGAGGTCGTTGGGGCCGACTTCGATCGTGAGGTATCGCCAGTCGAGGTTATGGTGCCTGTAGGCAGCCTCGACCATGACTTGCGTTGGGTTTTCCGCAATCGGTTGACCGAAGGCCGCGGTAAGTTCTTGCTTGAAGTTTAGCTCTTTTGTCATTTGCCAAGTATGGTTTTGTTTCCAAATTTAGAAATTTATTTGGATCGGCAAGACAAATCTAAGAAAATCACCCTCCCACCTTCACTTTCCTCTCTTTGGTCTTTTGTTAATTTAATTATGAAAAAATCATTGAACGAACATTGTTTCCAAATTAGGAAAAGCTTCCATATAAGGAAATTGTGACGGAGAATATACTGATCAGTGAAGAAGCCTCGGCCAAGGGGACGGAAAGAACGTTGGCGATTCTTGAGCTTTTGGGCAGGTTTCGAAAGGGACTCTCTTCAAGCGAAATTGCTCGAACTCTCGGGCTTCCCGTTAATACAGTCGGCCGCATAACCGAGACCATGACCAAGCGGGGATGGCTTTACCGCAGGGAGGATGATCGCAGGTACGTTCTGACGAACCGCGTTGCCGACCTTACCCGTCCGCAGGTAAATGACAAAAGCTTGGTGGTTTCTTCATGGGATGCTCTCAAGGAGTTGCGGGACAGAACAGGGGAGACCACCCAATTGCTTGCGATGTCCGAAGGCAAGGCATTGATTCTCGAGCAGTGCGTATCCGATCAGGCGATCAAGGTTTCCGGTACGGTGGGCATGCGCGTTCCTTGTTATTCATGCGCCCCGGGCAAATCGATTTTGGCAAACGTCCCCGAAGGCGAACTTGAGCAATACCTTGAGGAGGTGACGTTGAAGCGCTTTACGCCGAGGACCTTGGCAACGCGTGAACTTTTGCTTGGAGACTTAGAAAAAATTCGAGCGTGTGGATATGGTGTCGATGAGGCGGAGGGATTGGCCGGAATTCATTGTGTTTCCGCCGTCATTCTTGATGATTACCATTATCCGATCGCAGCGGTTACCACCATAGCTCCCGCGTTTCGCTTGCCACCCGATCGTTTCGAGGATATCGGACAAGCTTGCATCGAGACTGCAGAGCTCATTCGGGGGAAACTCCTCAAGTAGTTCTTTTCTTTACTTTATGAAAAATTCAAAATCATTCCGCATGAAAAACAGAATCTTGACCGTCTTTGTAACCGTGGCAACTTTTTGTCTGTTCGGTTGTGGAGGTGATTCCGGAAACAAGGGAGTCATTGCCTACACCCCCCAAACCCTGTCCAATCCCTTTTTCAGTGTCATTGCCGAAAACATAAGGGAGGAAGCCCGGAAGAATGGGTACGAAGTTCTCGTTGTCGATCCGGATATGGACGTGAAGAAGCAATCCGATCAAATTGATGACTTCATTGCCAAGAACGTGGTGGCTATTGTCTTGGTTCCCGTTGACCGGATGTCGATTGGACCGGCGGTGAAGGAAGCCAATGCAGCAGGCATCCCGGTTTTTACGGTGGATGCCAAATGCGCCGCTGAGGGAGCCAAAATCGAAGGCCATGTTGGTACGGACAATTTTCAAGGAGGCGAATTGGCCGGACAGGCAATGATCCAAGCGCTTGGCGAAGAGGGAGGCAAGGTCCTCGTCCTTGATTTGAAAAAAGCCAATTCATGTGTTCTCCGGGTAGATGGATTCAAGAAAGTAATCAACGCCCATAATGATGGGCGGGCTTCGGGGAGGATAGAGATTGTGTCCGAACTGGACGGAAATGGTGATCGCACAAAGGGTTATGAGTCGACTTCGGCGGCCTTGCAGGCCCATGAAGACTTGGCTGCCATATTCGCGATCAACGATCCCTCCGCCTTGGGTGCTTACACGGCAGTCAAGGAGGCTAACCGCCAGGATCAGATCAAGATTATTGGTTTCGACGGTATGCCGGATGGCAAGCAGGCGATCAAGAATGGTCAGATTTACGCTGACCCAATCCAGCATCCGGACAAAATGGGAATCCAGATCGTCGAGCTTGTCGTGAAGTATCAGGCGGGAGAGGAATTCCCCAAGGAAACGCTTCTCCCGGCCACTCTGTACACCAAGGCGGAAGCGGATCAGGATCCCGATCTGAAGTAGCTTGACCGCAGAAACCGAAAAGACCCCGTTGCTCCGGATGAGGGGCATTGGAAAGGGTTTCCCCGGAGTGCAGGCTCTCGATGGCGTTGATCTTGATCTTTATGCCGGTGAGGTGTTGGCTCTGCTGGGTGAAAACGGTGCGGGAAAAAGCACTTTGATCAAGGTCATCGGCGGAGCCCATTTGCCGGACGAGGGAACGATGGAAACGGAAGGACGTTCCGTTTCCATCGAGACGCCCCAGGACTCCCTTGATGCAGGAATCGGCATTATTTATCAGGAATTTAATTTGGTTCCCGGTCTGACAGCCAGGGAGAATATTTTTCTTGGACAGGAACCCTCTCGGTTGAGCTTTATTCCCCGTTCCGAGGAGAGGGAAAAGGCCTTGAAGCTATTTGCCCGTATTGGGGTGGAGATCGATCCGGAAAAGCTTTGCGGAGAGTTGTCCGTGGCGGAACAGCAAGTGGTCGAGATTGCCAAAGCTCTTTCTCGGAATGCCCGGGTTATCCTGATGGACGAACCGACTGCGGCTTTGACCTCTCGCGAAGTGGATGGTTTGCTCAAGGTCGTGAGGGAATTGCGGTCCCAAGGTATTGGAATCATCTACGTCAGTCATCGGCTGGATGAAATCGACGCGATCGCGGACCGGGTAACGATCCTCAGGGACGGCTCTCATGTCGCGACGCGTGAGAAGTCCGACCTCGATCGCGAGCAAATGATTGCCTTGATGGTCGGTCGGAGCTTGGAGAAGGAATTTCCTTCCCGGGAAAGCGTTGCCGGTGAAGTCCGTCTGTCCGTGCGCAATCTCAGGCGGGGTTCTTGGGTGAAAGACGTCTCTTTTGATCTTCGGGCCGGTGAAATCGTTGGGCTCACCGGCTTGGTGGGGGCGGGCAGAACCGAAACCGCCCGCCTGATTTTCGGGGCGGACCGTAAGGATTCGGGTTCGATCGATCTTGACGGCAAGCGGTTGAACGTCAGAAGCCCTAGGGATGCGATCCGTAACGGGGTTTGCTTGTTGACCGAAGACCGCAAAGGGCAGGGGCTTGTCTTGAGCCAGACTGTGCAGGAAAATTTCGGACTTCCCAATCTCGGTGATTTTTCGGGAAGTTTCCTTATAAGTTCATCACGGGAAAGCGAGGCGTTCTCCGGATACGTCGACAAGATGAGGATCAAAATATCAGGCCACTCCCAATCGGCCGAAACCTTGTCCGGAGGAAATCAGCAAAAAGTCGTTCTTGCGAAATGGCTTCAGAGGAATGCCGAAGTGATCATATTTGACGAACCGACCCGGGGTATCGACGTCGGAGCGAAGTTCGAAATCTACCAGCTCATTCATGGGCTGGCCGAGCAGGGGAAAGCCATTCTTATGATTAGTTCGGAGTTGCCCGAAATCCTGGGCATGAGTGATCGCATAATCGTAATGAACGAGGGCAGGGTGACGGGAGAGATTGAAGACTGCGCCAATGCCAGCCAAGAGGACGTAATGAAATTGGCCACCCGAAGAGAGAAGATGGTCGCATAATGAAAATGGATTTCCGAAGTTTTCTGTCGGAGTACGGAAACTTGCTGGTGCTCCTGTTGTTATGTTTGGGTATCAGTTTGGTGACCATTGAGGAACAATCCGCAACGAGCTCTTCTGCTGCAAGGGAGTTGGCCATGGAGGTTTCAGCTGAAAACCCGCCTGGTTCCAACGTTTTGGTTCTTGTCCGGACGGGGGAGGGGGCATCCCGTTTTGCCAAGGCATTGTCGGAGAGCCTTTCGGCGGAGGGTTTGCAAGTGGTCGAATCGATTGTCGGAACTCCTGCCGATGCGCGCAAGGCACTGGAATCCCAAAAGGATGAACTGACCGCCATTGTAACCGGAGAGCACATGGCGGTTTTCACGTCCGGACAATTGCCTGCACTTGCTTCCGCAAACGATGCCTTGGCCCGGACCAAGACCTACCGGACGGAAACCTACCTTTGGCCCAATTTTCTGAAGAAGGATAATTTGTTCAACGTCCTCAAGCAAGTCTCGGTGGTGGCGATCATCGCCATTGGCATGACCCTAGTCATCATTACTGCCGGTATCGATTTGTCCGTGGGAAGCCTTATTGCCTTCAGTGGGGTCGTTTGCGCTCTTGCCATTCAGTATCTTGGCGGATCCGAGCCCACTGCTACTCATCTTTGGTTAGGCAGTTTGGCGGGCATATTGATTTGCGCCCTCATAGGAATGGGTACGGGCGGGTTGGTTACGGTTTTCAGGATTCCTGCCTTCATCGTTACGCTTGGAGTGATGTTCATCGCCAAGGGTTTGGCTTTCATTTTTTCGAACTCCGAACCGATCCCCGTTGGAAACGAAGGGTTTGCCTGGTTGGGTCGAGGGTCCGACTTGTTTGGTTTGCCTAACTCGGTGAGCCTTATGATTCTTCTCTTCGTACTGGCTCACATCGTCATGAGTCGCACCTCGATTGGTCGTTACGTCTACGCGGTCGGAGGCAATCCGGAAGCCGCTCGTCTTTCTGGGGTTCCCGTCAAGTGGGTTTTGGTTTTCGTCTACGCCCTTTGCGGTTTGTTGGCTGGATTGGGAGGTGTCATGGAGGCATCACTGCACGTTACGGGGGATCCGAAATCCGGAAATTTGGTGGAATTGCAGGTCATTGCTGCGGTTGTTGTCGGAGGAACCAGTTTGGCAGGCGGTAGGGGAAAGATATTCGGTACCTTGGTCGGGGCGCTTATCATCGGTGTTATCCGAAATGGCATGAACCTAACCGGTGTGGAGGCCCACATGCAAAGCGTAGTCTACGGCGTGGTTATCCTGATTGCGGTGATGGTCGACCAACTCAAGGGCAGGTTCAAGTAGGCCTTCCCTTCAAATCTTTTGCGTTTGATGGGGTCAGGCCAGACGCTTGAGGCGGGCCTTCATGATCAGGTATAGTTCTCTGCTTATCCAAGCGTCGGTTGCCGCATAATTGATTTGTGAAGGAGTGAGCGGACGCTTTTGCCAGTTGGATAGCTGGGCGGACTTGGAGAGCCTCTGCTTAAAAAAGATTGCGGTCAGGTTGCGGAGTCCAGTCTGCTCGATTTTCAGCGATTGGGCCAATTGGGCCAAATCCTCGAAGCCATTGGGCTTGATTTCCTCGATTTTGTTGAGGTTTTGGAGGTCGTCCTTCACCGCAACCCCGGTTTTGATGATCTCGGGGTTTTCGAGAATCTCAACCAAGGGGCCAAGTTTCATGACGGGATAAAGACGAAAGAGAAAGGCTTGGTCGGAGGTCGCCAACTGGATGAGGGCAGGAGGGTTGTTGGGGCCGCGTTTGAAATTGGGCTTGCACTCGATGTCAAACCCCAGGACGCGCTGCTTTCTTAGCTTTGAGGCGTATCTTTGAAAGGACTTCGAGTCTTCGGCGACTTTTACGGATCCATGGAACCGGATGAGCGGGAATTGGTTGATCGTCTCCTTCTCAAGTCTTTTGGGAATTTCTTCCTCGTTCAATCGGGGGGAAGGCATTGGCTCAATACTCGAGAGTCAGACCGTCGTAGGCGAGTATGACATCGTGGGGGTGGGTGCGTGGCGATTGGGAGCCTGCGAGTCCGTTTCCGGTCTCTTTTACCATTATGCAGGATCGTTCGAGAAACTTTTTCGTGTGGGCAAGAAACTTGACCATGTCTTCGTCGTTGGCTGCGGGGTCATGGTGAAACAACGCCAAGGTTTCGATCTCTCCTTTTGCCGCTAGTTCCACAGCCATGACATTACTGGAATGCCCCCAGTTTTCACGATTTCCAATTGATTGAGAATGAGTGTAGGGGGCATCGAAAATAAGAAGATTCGCTCCACGAATAAAGTCAACATAGGGGTATGAGCTTCCATGCGCGTGATTTCGGTGCTCGGCGTCCGTGGAGTAAACGACACTGGCTCCGTTGGCTTCAATGCGATAGCCATAGGATTTTCCGGGATGATCAAGCTCGAACATCGTTATGCGGGCTCCACACAGTTCCATCAAGTCTCCAGGAGCGTGTTTTTTAAAGGATATTCGGGCGCCGAACATTTCAAAGCCCACGGGGAAAAAGGGAGGCTTCATCTGGTTTCGGATCGCATCTTCGATTTCATCGTGTCCTCCGTGAATGATGATATTGTTCCCGTTCTCGTAGGCGGCAGCGAAAAAGGGGATACCCTGAATATGATCGTAATGAAGGTGAGAGAGAAAAAGATGGAAAGTTGCGTTGGTCACTCCCTGTCCCTTTATTTCCTGCCCAAAAACCCTGAGCCCTGATCCACCATCCATGACCAAATAATCGTCGGAACCCGTCTCGATGTGCACGCAGGCGGTATTGCCTCCGTAGGAAGCCCCGTGCTGGAAGGGGAGCTGTTTCTCGACGAACTCTCGAATTTGGCGTTCGGATCTCAAATTCTTCCCCCGAGCCGCCATGAGGGCGGATACTACTTTCTCCCTCGTTTCAAGCGCACAGGGGGAGGTGGGGATTGAGCCCCGGGTCCCTTTGAAATGTACCTTCATTTAAGTCGTTGAAAAGATTCATCTATTGATTTTAGACGGGCTTTTGGCAATTCAATTCTACGTTTGCCGAATTACTGCATATCTGAGCTTGAAGATTCCGTTTTTCAGGATCATTCTCCTCCCATGGCTGAACAATACGATATCAACCAACCGATCTATCAAGTGGGTGAAGGTAATTTGAGCTTTTCCCAAATGCTCAACTATTTCATCGACCCAGCATACCAACGCGGCAGTTTGTCGAGAATATCCGACATGCACGTAAAGATGGGCAGGCCTGTAAGTTTCCGGATTGATGACGACTTGACTCCGATGCCCGAAGGTATCGGAGTAGAAAAGGAAGTCTTGCTCTACATGCTGGGAATTCTTCTTTCCGAAAAGCACTTGCAAATCGTGTTGAACGAAGATGATCCTCAAGATGTGGACACCGCCTTCGAATGGGAGGAGCAGGGAGTGAATTTCCGTCTCAATGTTTTTCGTGATCGGGATGGATTGGCATTCGTCATGCGTGTTCTTGCTTCGAACATACCCTCGATCCAAGAAGTCGGTTTGCCTTCAGAGAAGATTTGGCAGGACATCACTTCTCTCAAAAGAGGGTTGGTCCTGGTTACCGGTGTTACGGGGAGCGGTAAGTCAACGACCATCTCCGCTCTGGTTAACCATATAAACCTTTATCGGAAGACGCGAATCATCACTTTGGAGGATCCGGTGGAGTTTCTTTTCAAAAGCGAAAGTTCAATGGTTTCGCAACGCCAAGTTGGTCAGGATGTCATGAGTTTTTCTGGTGGCTTGCGGAGTGCTTTGCGTGAAAACCCGGACGTGATTTTCGTGGGGGAAATAAGGGACACGGAAACGGCCTCGCTTGCCTTGAGCGCCGCGGAAACCGGGCATTTGGTTTTCTCCACCCTTCATACGAGGGATGCCAAAGGGGCTTTGAGTCGGATTGTCGATATGTTTCCCGCAGAGCAGACCAAAAGTCTTTGCCTTCAGTTATCCTTCAGTCTTTCTTTCGTGCTTAGTCAGAAACTCGTTCCCCGGGCCGATGGCAATGGCCGTATTCTGGTTATGGAGGTGTTGAAAAACATTCCAGCTTTGGGGAACCTGATTCGGACAGGCAACTGGCAACAGGTTTATTCTACGATGGAAACCCAGTCCAAGGAGGGTATGATGACGATGGAGCAGCATTTGTTGCATCTTTGCCAGCATGGAATCATCACAAAGGAGTCTGCAATTACCTACACAAACGAGGCCAGTTTGATCGAGCGCCTTTCGCAAGCTTGATTGGCGGTTAAAGACCTTGGATGTTGACCGGTATTCTATAAACCACTAACTTCGTAAGATTCAGCCGATCTCAAAATGAACAAGCGAAATTTCTTTCTTACCTTGGTTTTTATTGGTCTTCTCGGAGTCCCTGTTCTTGTTTGTTTTGAGATTTTGAATAAGCTTGATGCAAAACCAAGTGCCAAATCAGAAAAAGTGGAAAAAGTGGAAAAAACACCTCAGCCGATTAAGAAATCTTCCGTGGAATGGAAGAAGGTTCTTACGCCCGAGCAATACAGAATTTTGCGGGAGGCAGGTACGGAAGCTCCCAATGGCAAGGTTTATCAAGAGTTCAAGCATCAGGGTGCGGGCACTTATTGTTGTGCAGGTTGCGATACCGAACTCTTTTCTTCCAAGCAGAAATTCGATTCCAGGTGCGGATGGCCATCCTTTTACGACCCTTCGAAGGCCAAAAACGTGACGACCTCCGTTGACTGGCATTTGGGGTACCCGAGAACCGAGGTGAGGTGTGCCGTATGCGATGGGCATTTGGGTCATGTTTTCACTGGCGAGGGCTTCGATACCCCGACGGACAAGAGATATTGTATCAACGGGACCGTATTAAAGTTCGTTCCCGCCAAGCCATCTGCCCAAACTCCTCAGGGAAAGCAAAAAGACGTGTCCGAACGCAAGTAAAGGCAACCTGAGGGGATTTCCCTCGCCTTGTTCTTGCTTCCACGCATTCGATTTGTAATGAATGAATCTGAGTCGTTTCATGCATTTGTTTTCAGTCAGTCTTTTTCGTTACGCTTTGATTGGTTTTCTTTGTTCCTGTCCTTTGGTTCTGATAGCGGCGGAACTTGATGTCAGGCGACCATCGAGTGTTCGTAATGCATTGGTTCCTGGGTTTGACAAGGAAGGTCGCCTTGCATGGGAGTTGAGGGCAACCGAGGTTGTGCCCCGCCCCGATGAGCTTTACGAAACCGTCGACCCCTACCTGAAGTTTTTCGACCGGACCGGCGTTCGGATGGAAGCAAAGAGTTCATCCGGTATTTTCAATTTAAGCAATGGATTTGCGAACGGAGATGATACTCTTTCTGTCGAGGGCGCTGGTTTTTCTGCCCGTGGCAAAAGTTGGGAATGGTCGCAAAAGAGTGACGCAGGAAGTCACCGAATGATTTTCGGTGAGAACGGGATGGTGTCTTTTGAAACCGATCTGGGGAAGTATTTGTCCGAGGCAGAATCCGTCGGCATTCAGGGCTGCCCGGAGGAATCCATAGCTCTCGAGCCAAAGAAGACCCTTACGGTTGCCCGGGCCGACTCCATTGAGTTTTTGACCGTAAATGACAGAAGCCATCATTTCTTCCTTGAAGGAAATGTTTCCGTTGAGGGTAGCGATTTGCTCCTAGCCAGCGAAAGAATGAAAGTGGAATTCGAAAAGGAGCAAAATTCAAGTTCGGACGATATTGGCCGGATATCTCGGATTTCGGCTTTTGGAAATGTGAAGTTATCCCAAAGAGGGCGCACTTCCTATTGTGATTCACTAGGGATGGACGTCCTGAAAGGCGAAGTTCTTCTTGAGGGTAAACCGGCACGGGTAGTTGACGAAGAATGGGGTGCCGCCATCGGAAATCGGATTGTTTTGGAAAAAGGAAAGCGCAGAGCCCGTGTGCTTGGTGGTGAGGCAGGAGGAAGACCAAGACTGGAGCTTCCTCCTATTCCTGACTTTGGTTTTGAGCGAAAAGGAAAGCGTCCTTGATGCCGTCTCCGCATCGACTCTCGGTTACTGGACTCCGCAAGACTTTTGGCAGGAAGGAGGTTGTTCGGGGAGTCGACTTGAATGCGAACGGCGGAGAGGTCGTCGGACTTCTCGGGCCGAATGGAGCGGGCAAGACGACCACTTTTTCCATGGTAGCGGGTTTTCTGAAACCATCGGCGGGAAAACTGCTCCTCGACGAATCAAACGTCACCTCATGTCCAGCATACAAGAGGGCTCGACAAGGCTTGGTCTACTTGCCGCAGGAACCATCCGTGTTCCGTAAGCTTACCGTCGAGCAGAACGTTCGAGCTATCGCTGAGACTTTGCCGATTTCCCAAAAACAGCAGGACGAGCTTGTTCACAAAAGATTGGAGGAACTCAAGCTGTCCGCCTTGGCGGGGCAAAAAGCCTACACTTTGAGCGGTGGTGAAAGGCGTAGGCTTGAAATCACCAGAGCCTTGGTTTTGTCCCCCAAGTTTCTTCTCCTCGATGAGCCGTTCAGTGGAGTGGACCCCATAAGCGTGAGCGAGGTGACCAAGATCATTCTTTCTCTCAAAGACAAGGGGATAGGGATCTTTCTTACCGATCACAATGTCCGTGAAACGTTGAGAGCCGTGGACCGTGCTTACCTCCTTTACGACGGAAGGGTGCTGGCTCATGGAGATTCTTCCTTTTTGCTTTCCGATCCCGAAACCCGTGAGAAATATTTGGGAGAGGATTTTGAAGAATGAAAATCTCGTTAGACATATCGATATGAGCAAGACACCAACTGCACCCTACCATTACATAGAAAGCATAGGCGTTAAGGACTTTTTCGAGAACTATGGCGAAAAATTGCTCCTTCGTCTCGTGACCTCGGAGAAAACCTTGTCTCGAAGTACAATCAGGGAAAGAAGCGTTAACCGTCCAGCTCTGGCGGTTACAGGCTATTTTAAGTATTTTGCCCACAAGCGCATTCAACTTTTCGGAGCTGGAGAAATGGCATTCTTTCGAGAGCAATCCCCTAGAAATCGCACAAAGGTCATGGAAACCATGGCTGCAAAGAGAATACCGTGCGTGGTCGTATCCCGAAACTTGGCACCGACACCCGAAATGATCGAAGTCCTTGAATCAAAGGGGATTCCGCTTTTTCGTACGTCCCTCACCTCCAAAGCCTTTACCACGGAGGTTACGGTTATGCTGGAAGAGCGTTTTGCTCCAAGGTCTACCTATCATGGCACCCTCCTTGACGTAAGGGGAATCGGCACCCTGATCCGGGGTGACAGTGGTTCCGGCAAAAGCGAGGCGGCTCTTGCTCTTATCGAACGCGGACACAGTTTGGTTGCGGACGATATGGTTCGCGTCAAATTGCTGAGTGATCACACACCGGTCGGGTTTTGCGACGACATGAGCCGTGGTTTCATGGAGTGTCGCGGAATCGGAATCATTAACATCGAGGAACTCTTTGGGATCCGTTTTGTCCGTCTCGAAAAGCGGATCGACCTTGTGGTTACCTTTCTCGAAGATTCTTCTCAGGAAGAGCCGGACCGCACGGGATTGGATCGCAAAATGTTCGACCTTCTGGGAGTAGATGTTCCCCATATGGAAATTCCTCTTCGCCCGGGAAGAGATATGGCGCGTCTTGTAGAGGTTGCGGCAATGGTTCAATCGGCAAGACAACTTGGTCACGATTCCGCCAACGACTTTAATGAAAAACTTTTGAAAAAGATGAATGGGTGAGTGAGTTTGCTTGCTGATATTTTGTTCTCAGTTTCTATAAATATCGAATTATCAATGGTCTGCGTTTGATGGAGGATTTGCTTTTTTAGCAACCCTAAAACGTAAAAAAACTTACTTACTGATGCGTGTGAATAACTTGTGAGAAAGTTTCCGCAAATCTGTGATTTTTTTTCTTGGTTAAGTGAAGATTATTCTTCAAAACAGTTTAACCCTAACGTATCAAACTCATCACTCACCCTTCGCGTAATCCCCTAATGATTCACCTTAAGATGTTGGCCTGCAGTATATTGCATAAGTTATCCTCGATTATTTCCGTTTCGTGGACAACTTTCTTCCTCGGTTTGCCAAAACCGTGTAATTACTTATGGTTTGCATATCTTTCGGCTTCTTTCATGGTTGTGAATAAAATTTAGAATTGACTGAATCATGTCACAAACCACTAGCAGTCCCGAAACCTTTTGGAGTTCTCTTCGCGAACACCTTCTCGATGTCATACCGCCCGATACCTTCCGTGTTTGGTTTGACAATATGAGGGTTGGTCGACTTGACGAGGATGGATGCGAGTTAATTGCCCCTAACGAATTTTCAGCGATTTGGATACGCGACAATTATCTCGATGTCATACGTCGAGAAGCGGATCGTCTCGTAGGACGTCCTTTTACCATAGAGCTTCTTGGGGAGCTAAGCGAACCCGAGGCTAGCGGTCGGCTCAAGGACTCTTCCGTTCCATCATCCCCCAAGAGAGGATCGAGACTTAGTGGACCCGCTTTGCAAGGACGTTCATTGGGGATCAACCCCAAGAACACCTTCACGAACTTTATTGTAGGTGGCGGAAGCGAATTGGCTCATGCTGCATGTATCGCAGTATCAAACGCACCCGCCCATGCTTACAATCCCCTTTTTCTTTACGGAGATACGGGATTGGGCAAAACTCACCTCATGCACGCGGTCGCACATCAGGCGTTGAACCGGAATCCGTCTTGCCGGATTACATATGTGTCCTGTGAGAAGTTTACCAACGAATTCATTCGGGCTATCCAGGAAAATACCCTTACCAAATTTCGATCGCGTTATCGAAGCGTGGACTACCTGCTCATCGACGATATTCAATTTCTCGCAGGGAAGGAGCGCATACAGGAAGAATTTTTCCATACTTTTAACGATATCTATGATTCCCAAAGACAGATTTTTCTGACCAGCGATAGACCGGCAGGGGAAATCGATAAGATTGAAAGTAGGTTGCTTTCAAGGTTTCAATGGGGGCTGGTCGCTGATATTCAGGCTCCAGACTTGGAAACGCGCGTCGCCATCCTTACTAAAAAGGCAAGTGCCATGGGTATTACCGTCGAGCCTGAGATTATTGAGTTTCTCGCCAAAAACATTGCTCGAAACGTTCGTCGCATGGAAGGTGCCCTCACTCGTGTAGCAGGTTATGTCGGTTTGACCCGGAAAAAAGCCGATCTTGATACCGTCCAGCGGCTGCTCCGCGATATCCTGCGCGAAGAAAACCTGAGTCGCATCACTATTGAAACGATCCAAAAAAAGGTTGTGGACTACTATCACCTTCGAATGGCCGACATGCTTTCGCGAAGGCGACCCGCAAACATAGCTTTCCCCCGCCAAGTTGCGATGTATCTTTCCCGTATTCTCACCGAGCACTCCCTTCAGGAAATAGGAAATACCTTTGGCGGGCGTGATCATGGGACCGTCATTCATGCCTGCAAGACGGTTGAGAACATGATGGATCAAGATACCTCCATCAAGCACTCCGTCGAGTTTCTTAACGAACAACTTTCTCAAGCCATGGAATGACGGAATAGGGAAGTCTTTTTTCCCTGCTTGTCTTTCATTCAAAATTCATTACGAATCTCCTTTTTTCATTCATGATTTCCGAAGAAACATTTGAGCCGAATGGCGAACCCGTACCCGACGACGGTTCGTCGGAAGTTGCCACCAAGCCTAACGATGAGCAAAAGAGCGAGATTGCTCGCTGGGTTTCCGAGGGGATGGGGTTGTCCGATATCCAGAAGAAAATCAACGACGACTTTGCAGTAGTCATGACTTACATGGATGTGCGCTTTTTGGTCGATGACCTTAATTTGACATTAGTTGACGAGGAAGAGCCTGCTGAAGATACTGCTGCTGAAGATACTGCTGATGCAGATACTGGTGACCTTGGCGATACTGCTTCCGAAGATTCTCCTCCTGCCGGTGGAGGCGTACAGGTCGAGCTTGATACGGTTAACCCACCTGGTTCGATGGCCAGTGGTTCCGTTGTCTTTTCCGATGGAGAGCGCAAGTCTTGGTCGGTCGATCAGTTCGGCAGGCTCGGTCTAAGCGGTGGATCAGAAGATTACAAGCCTTCCGAAGAAGATATAGCGGAATTCCAAAAAGCACTGGATTCAGCCCTTCGCGGCAAGGGTCTTTAGTTTTTTTGATTTTTCCGGTTAATACTTGGCGATGGGTGCCGGTTCGGGAAGGATCGCGTGTTCCAAAACCTTGAGCTTTTCGTAGCTCCCAAGGATGTGCGGTGGATTGATCAGGGGTAAATTCTTGACCAAGACGATGGTTTCCAATTCTCGAATCAAGCGCATGGCCAAGACTTCTTTTTTCTCTAGTAGAAAGCGTTCGTGCTCCAGTTTTTTGCTTTTTTCGTTCAATTCTTTGTAGCGAGTCCATGAACCATCTTCATCCACGACTTTCTTGACCTCGGTGGTGTTGGGTTTGCGATAAAGTGAGGTGACCGTGGGGTGGTGCAGGTTTTTAAGTTCGGGCCATGTTTTCCTAATCTTGAGGGCAAGGGTCCGTTTGATCTTTCCGCGTTCCTCATCATGTTTCTTTTTTTGTTCCGAAAGGGTCGATCGTTTTTTCTTGAGGCTTTCAATGAGCTTTTTCGTTTCGTCATGCCGGTTCGGTAAGGTGAGTTCGAGCCTGCGCGATAGTCCGTTTATCACGAATTTAGACTCTTTTTCCGCCCCCTTGAGCAACCCCTTCAATTGATCGGATACCGAACAGAACAAATCAGTTGAATCACAAGCATTAGACTGTTGGTTCGTTTCTGCATCCTTTTTGTTCGGAAGCTTTTCTATGATTGCGGTGGTTTTCGAACCTATTGAACTTGTTTTGTTCGAGTCTGTCTTTGCCGGGGTTTTGGGTGGGGAAAGGGCGGAGAAATGACGAAGGAACACATCCGATGTTTTGATCGGTATGTCGATAGTGTCCGAGCGCAAAATCACATAGGCATGAGCTTCGGCGAGTGACGTTTTTCCGTCTTTGTTTAAGTCCGGTTGTTTGGTTTTCTTGCCAACCCTGCTTTCTCCACACAAGCCTTCCCAGAAACGGGTGCTGTATTCGTGATAGTTTTTTTCCCGGATATCGGGAGTGCAACCCGCTGCTACCCGATCTTTTACTGTAGCGAAAAAACCTGCCCGGGGATACTCGGAAAGGCCTTTTTTTGGGTTTCCTTCCTTGAAGATGATATTGGCGAAGCCCCCACTGTAACATTGAACCATTACAAAGACGCAGGGTTGTTCTTTGGGTAGTTTGTCTAGCTTCTTGACCAGGTCGGATACCTTGAGTCGGGAATTGTTCCAAAGGTAGGCGGTAGTGTTATGGGGGGTTTTCTTGTCTGCTTTTCCGCCGTGTCCGGTGAAATAAATCAAGTTGGTCTGCTTCCCCCCCTGTTTTGTTCTCATGCCTACCCATTTGTCGAGAGCACCAAGTGAGGACGAGTCGTCAGCTTGCAAGTCGTTGTCTCTGTATTGGTTGGCGATGCCTCGACTGGATCCCAGAAGTTCTGCCATTATTTGATTAACTTCGGGGATGCTAAAGGCCGGATCGAAGAATTGAAGGTCTCTGTCCTTGCTTTTTCCATCGGCAAAGTACGTTTTCATGGCGGCTTGCCCTAACCCTATGCTCGAGCGTATTCTTCGGAAATATTTAACATTGCTTTCGAGGGAGACTTGATTTCCTGAGGGAGAATATCCACCACCGAAAACCAAGAGATTGAAGGGGTGTTCCTTTTCTTCCTCGGTGAGGGTTGACCTGATCTCGTCCGACGTTGAGGGGGGTGGGGAAGGGGAAGCACTGTCGTTTCCTTCCTTTGGTGGGCATGCAAGTGCTTGGATTGCTAGGATTGGAATAAGGGCAAGACCCGGGTGAATGAACTTCATGTTCTCAATCCAAGGCTATTTCTTCTCCTAGGCAAGCAATATGGCCATCGAATTCAAAAATCCCGAAGATCTGGACAAGTCAACCAAGAGGCAGCATGCCCCCCCGAACCGCTCCTGCTTCAGTTGCCCCAAAATTTGCCCGAAAGGATTCGTCCAGGGGGCGACTGTTCGGTACGGAAATCCACACCCGGAGAAAATGCCTTCTCTTTTCCGGTTCCATGAAATCCTCGAAAGCGGTTCTACGATGAAGGGTCGTCCAATTGTTGAGAAAAACAAGTTCGCCTCTTTTGAGCGTGAATCGGATTTGGAGTTTTTCGCGTTCGCAAACGGAATCGAGGAAATCCAACGATTCTCGCTGAAGAGCGGAAAGGTTCGGGCATTGTTCGTCCTTATCCGCTCGATCAATGAGTACCCGAAGATAAGAACAGGCGAAAAAGTCCTTTGTCCAGGAGAAGATCGGTTGCTCGCAGTAGGAGAGGTTGTTCCCTTTGTCGACTACATGTCGCTTGTAGGGAAAAGGCCGGCAGAGGACATCGTGCAAATCCGGTCGTTCCTCGAGTATGATCTTTTCGATCCCGAAACTACTAACCACATGGTTTTGTCCGCCAATCTTCGCCGGTTGCAAGCAGAGGAATCCAATGACGTCACATCGATCCGTATGAAACCCGAGTTTCCGATTGGTATTCGGGCCACGCGTCCGAGAATCATCCGGTTCGTAGGATTCGTTTCGAATGCTGAGGACCAAATCTCCATCGGAGCTTTGGGGTACCGGTGTTCCAATGTTTCGGGCAAGGTCTAGAAACCAATCTTTGGCCGATTTGGTCAGCGTTTCCTCAGGAACTCTCCCCGAACGGCAAATGCCGGAGCCTTCTTCCAGGTTGATCCGAATGGTTGCGGCATCAGGAAAAGCAGTGAAGTCCCTGAGGCTTTGGTCGAATTTTCTCATCACTTGGTACTTCTTTGCAATGAAGGAGAATTATCTTGCGATCAACTGCTTTTCACCCGAAAACATAAAATATTACACCCTTTCATCCTTCTTCGTAGTTTTTAAAATGCCCTCTTCAATCAAGCTTGTTTTTCTGGTTTGTTTATCGATGGTGGAATGGAACGCTTTTGGCGATGAAGTTGGGAGAAACCTGAGCCAGGCGACTCTCGCTTCGCAGCGAGTACTGGTGAGCCTGCCCGAAGAAACCTTTGTCGCATTGAAGATTAACTCGACCGATCTTGGCGGGGAGGCTTTTTCCTGGTCGGGCAAATTGACGGGAGCGAAAACCGGATTCCTTTCCTTTGCCAAGGTTAGCAACTACCTGAACGGTTCGATCACTTTGACCAATGGGGGCGGTTATTCCTTTAGGGGACCCATGGGCAGCCTCGAATTTCAAGCTGGTTTTGCTCACGCCAAGACCTGCGGTGGATGTAAGTTCGAACAGGGATTGCCCCCTGATCCACGTAGTGCGGCACAACCATTGCAAAGTTGGCGAAACGGGGATGCGAACCTAGTCGACATACTTGTGGTTTATCCTTCTGCCGTCCGAGCCGAAGCCGGTTCCACGAATGCCGTTGAGGCGACTATTGCAAGTGCTATTGCGGATGCAAACCTGTGTTACCGCAATAGCCTGGTTCCGATGCAATTGCGGGTCGTTCATACGGAAGAAGTATCTTATACGCCCACAGGGCAACTGTCCATTGACCTCGACCGGCTCAAGAATTCTTCAGATGGATCGATGGACAACGTACATTCCTTGAGGGATCAATATGGGGCCGATTTGGTCAGTCTGCTTACGACCACCAGCGATAGCGGGGGCCTGGCAAGTACGATGCAGCACCCAAGCCTCAGTTTCGAATCGAGTGGATTTAACGTCAATGTTTGGAGTCAACTTGGGGCTCCTTCCTATACCTTGGCTCACGAAATCGGACATAACATGGGTTGCCTGCATAACCGCGAAGATTCCACTTGGAGCGCCGATTATGAATTTGCCGCCTTTTGTTTCGGCAAACGCTGGCTGCAAAACGGCGAAGGGTACCGCACGGTCATGTCCTACGATTCTTCTTCTTCCGCCTATAATAACCGTCTTCCCTTTTTCTCGAACCCAAATGTTTCCTATCTCTCGACATCCACCGGAAATGCAGGAACGGAGGACAATTCCCAAGTTCTGTCTCTTTCCGTTCCTTATGTTTCGAACTTCCGGAAATCCGTGGTGCAGGCTATTTTGCCGACCGTTTTTGAATTGCAGGTCAACGAGGGTGATTCCGCTTCCTTCAAGGTCAGGCTTACGGTTGAACCGGTCAGCCTAGTTCAGGTCACTGCGACCATGGCAGGTGATGGGGATCTTTTTATCAGTGGTCCGTCTACGCTGACCTTTGATTCGGGGAATTGGAATATCGGTCAGACCGTTCAGGTCTCGGGGCAAGCGGATTCGGACTCAGCGAACGGTTCGTCTACTTTGACCTTGTCCGCCAGCGGCATTCCCTCGTCGACTGTCCAGTTTACCGAAAACGACTCGGGCACTTCCCTTGAACCGGACTTTCTTGTCGCTGGGATCGTAAGCAACGATTTAGGGATGGGGTTGAGTGGGGTTATGTTAACCCTGTCAAACGCTGGTGGGGCACTGCAGTCCGATGCGAACGGGAGCTTCCGCTCGATCATTGCTTCCGGTTGGTCCGGAACCATCACGCCAACCAAGGACGGTTACGCTTTCACTCCTTCTTCGATCTCGGTCGGATCGTTGGGAGCAAATTCAATCGGTCACGAATTTTCCGCCGCTCGCTCAAGCATTCTTTACGTGGACAAAGATGCGGTGGGTTCGGGAGACGGCACGAATTGGAACAATGCCTTCGTCGATCTTTCCGAAGCCCTTCTTTCACAAAGTTCCTTCAACGAGATTTGGGTGGCCGAAGGAACCTATCTTCCCGGGACGGTTCGCCCTTCCACTTTTCTTATCCCCCCTCAAGTGACTGTTTACGGTGGCTTTGCCGGGAACGAAGGATCTCGGGCCGATCGTGACATTTCTGCCCATCCGACCATCTTATCCGGTGACCTTGGTACTCAAGGAGCTGATTCCGACAATTCCTTTCATGTTGTGATCCCGTCCCATGGATCAACCCTTGACGGTTTCACGATCAGGGATGGATATGCGAGCAAGAACTTTAGTGATGATCGTGGCAAAGGGGCCGGTCTATGGGCCGACTCGTCTTCCTTTACAGTCAGAAACTGTACGATTTCGGATAACCGTTCATACCAAGGTGGTTCGGGTGCCTACCTCAAGGATGCCAATGCAACTTTCATTGACTGTGTTTTTTCTACCAATGTTGCAGACTCGACGGGGCGCGGAGGGGCTGTTTATGTCGAAGATTCCAATGCAACCTTTCAATCCTGTTCCTTTGTCTCGAATTTCTCCGGCTTTGAGGGAGGAGCCATGAAGTGGAAAAACTCCGTCGGTTCTATGACCGATTGCAACCTGACTGAAAACCAAAATACCGCGTCCAACGGCGCCGGGGCGTTGCATTTGGATGGTTCACCCATCTCTTTTGTTCGCTGTGACTTCACGAGAAATTCAACCAGTGCCAACAGTTACGGGGGGGCAGTCAAGATTGTGAGTTCGTCTCCCGTTTTCACTGATTGTGTTTTTACGCGTAATAGCAATCCAGGGAACAGTGGGGGTGCGATTCATGTCGATGATTCTTCCACTCCGACCTTCACGGGCAACGAGTTCCGCTTCAATTCTTCGGCACAATTCGGAGGAGCAATCTTTACCGAGGGAAACCTAAACATGGCAGGCGGTCTTTTCCTCGGAAACTACGCGAGATACGGAGGAGGGGTGGCTTCTCAAGGGAGCGTTTCTTGCTCTTTCTCGAAAGTGAGAATCTTTGGTAATGAGGCTAATTCCAGTGGCTCATCAAGCGGAGGGTTTGCTTATTTTAACACCGGCACAACCGGATCGACCTTCGTAAACTGCGCGATTTCGGGAAACAAGTCTCTCGGGCGAAACGGGGTTTACAAGCCGACAGGACCAACCCGTTTCGTGAACTGCTCGATCGTTGGAAATGAATCCGGCGACTTGGGGGGGATCGTCATCTTGTTTAGTGGAAATTCTATTGCCCTGGACAATTGCATCATTTGGGGCAATACCGCTGCATCCGGAGGCAATGACGTGTACGTCAACTCGCAAACCGCATCGGCAAATTACAGCTTGTTCGACTCCGCCCAATCAAGTGGAAGTATTTCCGGTTCGAACAATTTAAACAGCGACCCACTCTTTACCGATGCCAATGGAGCGGACAATATGTACGGAACCGAGGATGATGATTTGTCCTTGCTGGCATCGAGTTCCGCGGTCGACAGTGCCTCGGCCTCGGTGGCCGATTACTCCACGACCGATATTCTCGGACTTGCCCGTTCAGGGAATCCCGATCGTGGGGCCTATGAATTCATCCCTGCCTCACCTCCCGTATTCACTTCTTCATCCTCCTTCTCCGCTCAAGAAAATCAAACGGGCGTGGGTACGGTGACGGCTACCGATTCCAATGGCGACGTTCTTGCCTACTCCATTTCGGGTGGAGCCGATCAGTCCAAGTTTTCGCTCGACTCTTCGACCGGGGTTCTGAGTTTTCTTTCTGCACCTGATTTTGAGAATCCCGCCGACTCCGGCACCAACAATGTTTATGAACTCACCGTTCAGGTTTCGGATGGGTCGTCTCAGCCAACTCAAAATATTCTAGTTACCGTTCTGGACATCAACGAGAGCGTACCGAACACATCCCCCGACAACCTGGATTCCAACGGTACGCTGGTCATGAGAGAGAACGAAGTGATTGGATCTGTCGTGGGCGTATTTACGGCAGTCGATCCTGACGCCAACGCGACCTTGCAGTATTCCCTGTACGGCACCAGCTCTGGAAACGCCTACTTTACCCTGGACCAGAACGGAACGCTGAGCACGGCTGCGGTTCTTGACTACGAGACGAACGCCAGTCACGAGATCCGCGTGCGTGTGCATGACGAGCACCAAGCCTACGCGGAGGGGAACTTTACGGTCACGGTGTTGGACGTCAACGAGAGCGTACCGAACACATCCCCCGACAACCTGGATTCCAACGGTA
>Ga0315321_10000659_pt1 | contig 26013 bp, 10 predicted proteins | sample M180m21515metaG_FD_203464 | JGI IMG/M metagenome (GOLD analysis project Ga0315321, IMG submission 203464) | Ammonia-oxidizing marine archaeal communities from Monterey Bay, California, United States - M1 80m 21515 | ecosystem: Environmental > Aquatic > Marine > Intertidal zone | place: USA...
AGTCAAGTTTATCATTTGCTTCATAAAAATCATTCAGATGATTTGAATAGAGTAGATATAACTTGGATTGAAAATGATATAGTAGAGTGGTCTAAAAAGCACTTCAATGAACACATTGAAGAATGGGTATATCCAGCAAAATCGTATTTTGTCGCAATATGTTATGCTTCTTGGTTATCTGAAGATTTTGATGAAAATTTCTGGAAACTTTTAAATGATGATATGTTACTTTCGGGCAATGATCCTCATTTTGTAACATATGAAAATGATAAAGACACGTATGATAAAATTATAGAATGCTTAGAATTTCCGTTAAAAATGTCAGGAATGGTACCAGACGTCCGTAAATATTATAATGCTGAGTTTGAATTAGCAATAAAATAGTTATAAATAAAGATAAGCAAATCATAGTAAAGTTGAAAATATGGCTAAAAAAATAAATATATCTCTAACGGATACTGTAGGAACACTGAGACAATCAACAAATGCAATGTCAGATTACGTAGGTGAACCAGATAATCTTGCTACAACTAATAAATCGGATTTAGTTCAAGCTATAAATGAGATTAACAGCAATACCGGAGCATCTTTTATAACAAGTCGCCTAAGTTTAGCGTCAGGTGGTGATGGTGGTCATACGACATTATCATACGACTCTTCTAGTGGCACATTTCAATTCAACTGTAATGCTATCGGTCCAGGTGATTTTAATACTGCGTTGCCTGCTACTATTATTGCTTCTGGAGTTTTTGCTGCAGCAAGAATACCTGCTTTAGATGCAAGTATAATTAATTCAGGAGTTCTTAATACGGCAAGAATTCCTGCCTTAAACACTATAAGCGGCACATTGACTAGTTCGCAGATTGGTTTTAATTCTGGAAATATTCCTGAAAATACTAATTTATTTCATACAACTGCTAGGGCAAGGGCTTCAATATCAGCTGGACATAGTCATGTAGTATATAATAGTACAAGTGGTGAAATATCATTAGACTCATCTTCTGTATTATTTATAGGTCTTGCTGAATTGAAAACATATCTAAGTAATGCAGATAGCTTTGGATCATTTGTCACTACGATTAACGCCCTATAAAGAAAGAAATTTAGATGGTCAAGATATTAGATTTACCAACGTTAGACTCCGCATCTTTAACTGGCGGAACAGACTTTGTTGTTGTCACTGGACCAACTATTACTGGTGGTTACGGAACAGGCAAAGTTCTTCTAAATACTTTAAGCGATTATTACAACAATACAGGCGCTCTAAATTCTGCTGGAGTCTCAAGCTTAGTGGATTCGAACTATATTTTTAATTCTATTAATAACTCAACTACTAATAGTCTAACAAAACCCACAATAATCTCATGGAATAATATATCTAATAAGCCAAATAGTGTTGCAGGTACGGGCGTTTTAGACGCAATGAAAACTACCGATCTTAATATTGTGACTGCTTCTGCATCAGGCGGTGGAGCACTAGCATATAATTCAGTATCGACAGAACTTACATATACTCCTCCACTAATAACATCAAATGTAGATTCTTCTGGTGATGTTACTGAAGGTCAAAATCTTTTCTTTACAGGAGCAAGAGTTGTTGCTATTGTAGACTCAGCATATGTTAATGCAAGAGTAGATACGGGAATTGATTCCGCAGCAACTATTTCATTAGTAGATTCAGCTTACGTTTTAGCTAGGTCTTCTGCTGGACTAGATTCAGCTACAATCACTGGTTCTATCACAGATACGAAATATCTAAGATCGGATGAATTAGATAACGGACATTCTCTGAGCCTTAGCCACACATTTCATGCAGTCGGCGCAATAACTTCTGATGGTGATATTACCGCTTTTAATAGTGCATCAGATAGAAAACTTAAAGAAAATATAAAAGTTATTGATAATGCTGTTGACAAGATAGCTTCTATTTCAGGATATACATTTAACTATATCGGACGTGAAGAAAAAATGTCAGGAGTAATTGCAGATGAAGTTGAGGCTGTTTTGCCAGAAGTTGTTTATGAATTTGATGGCGAATATAAAGCTGTTCGTTATGGTAATATGATGGGATTGATTATCGAAGCTATAAAAGAATTAAAGACAGATATTGACGAATTAAAAGAAAAGATTAAATAAGTGGCCTTTTCAGAGTTACCTAGCGCAGATGATAGTGCTCCAGCAAGACTTAGTTTCTCGGATATTCAAACTTCTATAGGAGGCACAAATCCTATATCATTGAGTGAGTATTACAGAGGTACGACTCTTGTTACTGACTCTGATGGTATTGCACTTGACTTACCTCAAAATGGTACAATTTCATTTTCTGATATGAAATTTGGTTTTTCAAGAGATGTGACATATACATCTCCAGGAACACACACAATTCAAGTTCCTGATGATAATAGAATTGACAATATATCTTTTGTTATAATAGGTGCTTCAGGAACTTCTGGCGTCTTTCAATATAAGACTTCCAATTTTGGAGAGTTTGGTGGAAACGAAACAAGTAATATGATTTCTAGTAATACATCTCCTCAAACGCAGGCGCAAGCCCCTGCAGATGGTGTGGGAGGTGCAGCGTTAGTTTATGTGAACGATTTGCCTGTTTCGCCTGGAGATGTAATTACAGTAAATGTTGGAACAAAAGCAACTGATCCTTCTGCGATCGGTTTCGGCTATACATTTGGAGGACAACCTGGTGGATCAACAACTCTTTCTATAAATGGAACAGTTATGGCAACAGCAGAAGGTGGTCAACCTGTTTTCGTACCAACAAGTAATCCTACTACAGCAAGTCCTACAACAACTAATACTGGCGATATTAAAAAGATCAGAGGCCTACAGACAGCTTCATATAATTATTCAGCATACGTTCTGCATCCTGTCGCGAATCTCTCAACAGGCGATATTTATGGATATACTGATGATCCCAGTAGTGGCGGCACTTTAGGTGCTAGTAATGGCCAAAGTACAACTATGAGTTATCAGTATCCTGTTAATAGAAGTGCTGCAACTGGCTCAGTACATTCGGATGTTACATCTAATGCAGCGAGTAGTCATATAGGCAGGGGTTCTACTGCATCTCAAGCAACTATTGCATCAGCATATAATTATAAACCAAATACTTCTTTTCCTCATCATAATAGATATTGGACAAGAAATAATCAGACTGGATTATCAGGATTCGCTAATGTAAACTTAGGCTATACGTTAGGGTTAAAATCCAATTCTGGAAATTACTTAGATGTGGGACCTCAATCATCTGGAGGTACAATTCAAAAACACTTGATAACAGATGAATTTCGAAATAGCGTATCAAATGCAATAGGTGAAGGTCAACATTTATATGGAACTACTTCTGGAGTAGAAAGTTCTTTAACATCTTCAACATTTGGCGCTGGGCTTAGAGGTGCTGAAAGTGTAGAAGCGCACAATACCGAAATACCTGATGGTAGCGATGGAGCTGTTAGAATTCTTTTTCATAGACCAGGAAAATATGCATTTCCTTCAAATGTTCCTCCACCGATAGCTAGATTACGATATAGTGGTACAACTCCATTTGTTGAACGTTCGGTGACATTGACACCATCATCTAATACCGCAAACGAAGGTGATACGATAGTAATCAATATTACTTTTTTAGGTGATTGGGGAAAATACGAAACAGTATCTTGGTCTACATCTGGAAATGTTACTTCTGGGGATTTAACTGGTGCTCTTTCAGGAACATTAGATAAAACTATTTCATCTTTAAGTTTTCCGGTAGTCTTAGATGGACTAACCGAAAACTATGAGACTTTCACACTAACAACTGCATCCATTTCATCTTACGGAAAAGCAGTTACAGCTGGATCAACTACTGTGACGATTCAGCCAAATTCGACTTAGGGAGACAGTAAATGGCACAATCTGAAGATATTATGATTGATCAAGGCAGCGATATTGCCATAAAATTAGAATGTTTTAACACGGACGGGTCACAAAAACAATTTAAAGTTTTAGATGCAGCTAGTGGAGGAACAATTACTCCATACACAGCAACAGGTAAAATTAAAAAAAGTTTTACAACAAAAGACTCAGATGCAATTAATTTTGAAACATCTTTCCTAAATCTGGCATATCCTAATGTATTAGAACTTAGTTTAAATAACACTGTTACAAATACTATGAAAGCAGGAAGATATGTCTATGATGTTGAAATAGCTAGTACAGACTCTGCCACTGGATCAATTATTGTAGAAAGAATTTTACAAGGTACACTTACAGTCACTCCTGGCGTAACTTAAGGAAAAAAATTATGTCTGATAATGTAAAGGTCATTTCATCAAATACGATAGTTAAAAAAATTACAGTAGGCACACCAGTGCCTGTCGTTGCAGCTATTGAGGTTGTTTCCGACGTTGCTGATCTGAGAAACGTTAATGATGTAACCGCTGTTCCTGGACAACTATTAATTTATGATGAAGCTATAAAAAAATATGTTTCTGGAATAACTTTAGATAAACAAATAATAGATGGCGGAGATGGGTTTAGCTAACGTAGTCTCATTTTGTTTGTATAAATAACATTGAAATCTAAATGTTAAGGTTCAGTTTTTATGCCAGCAATTATACGAATAAAACGATCGGGCGATCTTCTAGCACCAGCAAATCTTAAAGTCGGTGAATTAGCATATAGCTATGCTTCATTATCAAAAACTCTATACATTGGTATAGGACCAGCTATCAATTCAGATGGAGATGCTGCACAAGTAGTTGCCATAGGCGGCGAAAAATTTACCTCTTTAATGAGTGTAACACCCGGAATATCATCTCCGCAGCAATTTCTTCTCTTAGGTGACTCTAGAAATACAGATTATTTAAAACTACAAGAATTAGTTGCGGATAGTGCGACCATAGGTAATTTAAATGTAGTCACAGGATATTCTCAATATTTTAATGCAGATAGTGCTTATGTCTCTCAAATAATTATTGATAGTGGATATTCAAAGTATTTAAAAGTTGATAGCGCATATGTCTCTCAACTAGTTTCTGATTCAGCACAAATCACTTATGCAAACATTGAAACGTCATATCAACCTTTAATTACTGGCCCATCTGAAATTGTAATTGATCCTGCTGGCATAGGTGATAATACAGGCAAAGTTCATATTAAAGGTGATTTACAAGTTGATGGTATTCAAACTATTATCAACTCTACCGAAGTTAGTACTAACGACAAAAATATTACTCTTGCTGATAGTGCTGTTGATAGTAGTGCGGCGAGTGGTGCTGGTATTACAATATATGGACCCGATCAAGATCCTGTTTATGGTCGCGCTTCTTTCTATTGGGATGCAACCGAAAATGAATGGGTCGCAACTAAAGGAATAAATTCTCCGTATATTGATGCTGATAGTGGTAGAATTGGATCAATTAGTGGATCATTTACAAATTATGATAGTGGATATATATCTCAGTTTACATCTGATAGTGCAAATATTCACACCATTACAGGCTCTCAAGCAGAATATACTTTTGGTATTTTTAATACAGTATCCTCAACTAACTATTATAAAACAGATGCAATAGAAAATGCTCTAATAAAAACACAGACTGATACAGAATTTGTTCAAGATGCTAATTTAGTTTTTGGTGATTATGTAAGTGCATTTTCTCCCGCTACTTCAGGACTACATATTGGCTTTGAAGATACTATGGATTCTGGCTATTACAATTTCATTGCCACAAATGAAGGTTACGTTCAAGCGCAAAGTTTAAAAATTGGTGATCATAAAAATCCTAAAACACCCACTGCTAATCCTATGGCGTTTTCATTTAGCGGAAATGAAAACAGAGCAGGCGATTTTTATGGCATAGAAGTAAACGACTCACAATTTATATCAACAGCATTACAAAATGTCTTTAGAAGCGATTATACAAAATTACATGCTCAGACTTTAAGTCCCACTGAAGATTCTTCAAGAGGCATTAATATAATAAGAATTGCATCTATAGAAGATAGCGATCTTGTAGAGTTTAGAAAAGACGGTAGTATAAATTTTGAAGGCGATTTATTCCAAAGAGGATTACCATTTGTCGGCGGTGGCGTTTTCCGCAGAGTAAATAATGCTAATGATGTTGATGTTAATGATATAGCATATACTCCAGAAAAGTATAGTGTCGCAATTGATCCGTATTCAGTGGGCGCAAAAGTTGGTATTAATACAGATAAGCCTCATTTTGATTTTGATTTTAGAGGCTCACAATTTAGCATATCAGGACAAATTACATCTCAAGCTTTAGCTGAAACTAGCACACCTTTAGATTTTCATCTACAGCCACTATCTGTTGTTTCGGGATTAACATCATTCGGAATTTCAGCAGATGATAGTGATAAATCTAGATTACTATTCGATACTAAGTCTGCCAGATTTAGAGCGGGCTATTTTTCTTATGATAAAATAATCGATGGTAATATGGGAACATTCTCTACTGCATTTGGTAGAGATACCGTAGCAAAAGGCAGATATAGTTTTGCTTCTGGAGATTCTAGTGAAGCATACGGACATTATAGTATTGCAATGGGTAAACAAAGTCTTGTAGATGGAGAGGCTAATCCTCTTTTATCAGAACATTCTATTGCTATCGGTAAAGAACAAAAAGTAAAATCTTCCCAAGAAGCTGTTGCCTTAGGTTCAGAAAATCAAATTTCTAATAGTAATTCCGCTATTGCTATTGGTAAAAATAATGTTATAGGTACATATAGTCCAGTCGAAGATGGCTCAAAAAGTATTTCTATTGGTACTGATAATATTGTAAACGATAACTTATCAGCAGCGTTTGGTACTAATAATACTGTTGAAGGAAATCAGTCATTTGCTATAGGTTTTGGACATACTATACCTAAACCCACGTCTGGTAATGCGAATAACTTTGCATTCGGTGCTAACGCTATATTCACAACAGAAACATCATTTTCAACTGCGATAGGACATAGAGCAAAATTCGGAAATGCTGATGGTTCAGTAGCTATTTCTTTAGGGTTAGGTAGTACAAATCCTACAGACGCTAATTATTTTAGACCTATACAAGATAATTCTTTACTCTCTATTCAAAATGGTAACGTTTCCATTGGTACAGATTCCGATCAAGTTTCTGCAGGACTTTCTACTGGTCAAGGCAACTTACTTGTCGTTGGCGATATTATCTATGAAGGAGAGTTGTTTAAAAGAACTGAGAATGGTTTAGCAACACCATCGCCTTGGATAGATAACGGATTTGATATTACATATAATAATACAAATGATATTAACGAACCGAAGCCCATAGGTGTTAATATATCTAATCCTAATCATCTATTCGAATTAGATGGAGATTTTTTAACTAGAGGTACTTATAAAACTACTTGGAAAACAGACACCAACTGGTTTGATTCCGCTGCCGGAACTAGTGATTTCGGAACTGCATTATTAGCATCTACGACAAGTCCTAGCATTTTTGGCTATCATACAGATGCAGCAATATTTAGGGTCGGAAAACTAAAAATAGCCGAACAATCAAATGATTCAATGGGAAATCATTCTATTGGCATGGGACATTATAGTAAAGTCAATGGACAATATGCTATTGTTGCCGGAGGCTCTACCAATCATGCACTAGGAGATTATTCTGGTGTATTTACAGGCAAATCAAATATTGCAACAGGTTCTTATTCTACTATAATTGGTGCTGTATCTGGAGAAGTTGAGGGTAGCAAGTCACTAATAATTGGCGGCAATGCTTCAAAAGTATTAGGCAACAATAGTATATCAATAGCGACTGGTAGCGGTGCTAATCATATTAGAGGCAATAGATCAGTATTTATCGGCGAAGGTAATGTAGATTCTTCCAGAACAACTGGCGCTGGTACTACTGGTACACAAGATCGTAACTTCTTTATAGGTAGAACTAATGTTGTAGATTCAGATGGTCAAAATGTAAAAGATAATTACATTATTGGTAAAGATAATACAATAGCTACGACAAATGGCACAAGTGTTTTTCTTATAGGTAAAAATACAAAGATTTCTTCTGCTGATCAAGGTGCAGGTAATCAAATTATTTTATCTGCTCCAACTTCTACTACTAATCTAGGACAAAATGATAATACAAAAGTTGCTATAGGTAAAACAAAATCTAGAGGCTCACTTGACGTTGCTGGTGGAAATGTTTACTTTGGTCATAAATCAGGAACAATGGTTAGAGATGTAAATGCTCTTGGACAACCTATTATGAGAGCGGGCGATAGTTTTGATGTTCAAATCTTTATCAACGACCAAGACCTGAGAGACTATGCCGCAGGAGTTGATCCTACGGGCGCAACAGTACTCATTGTTCCCGACGATATTCCTATGCCTAGTACTACTGTCACATCAATTAAACAGTCTAATCCAGCGATTGCAATAATAAAAAATACTGGTGGCGTATTAACATCTGGAACAACTGTATCATTTTCTATACCCGGTATTGGAGAAATTCAATCATTTCTTAATGACTCTACCTTTGCTCTAAGACCTGTGACTGGTGGGCTAGGAGATAGCTTTAGGATATTTAATTCTACAAACACAGCATTCGTTAATACAAATAAAGGTACTACTAGGAATGGAATTACTCTTACTACCTACGATTCTTCTATATGGGGAGATCCTTCAGGAATACCTGTAGGTACTTATGTTTCTTTAAAGTCTGCGCCAGTTTCAGTAACCGCTCCAACACATTTTAAAAATTCAGTGATTATCGATAGCGATTTAATTGTAAAAGGAACTGTTTCACTACAAGACTCTATGAGAGTATCGAAAGACGTTATCATTGATGGTAACTTAGATATTACTACTGGATATATTAAAGGTGGTAACTATTTAGATATTACTAGATACGGTAAATTCGGAGATAGTTTAAATGTAGGTGGAAATATAACTGGCGGCGGCACTTTGACTATTACAGATAGTGCTACTGTAACTGGTAATATTACAACTAATAGCGATTTAGCCGTAACTGGCAAAGTCCATGTTGGTGATAGTGTAACGATTGTCGGTGATCTTACTATCGGAGGATCAGTTCGTTGGTTAGATGATACATATGATGATAGTTTCTATATTGGAAATATGTCTTTTGATAGCTATGTCTTGCGTCCAGGAAGTCAAATTTTTAATGCTCTTTGGACCTCATTTGATACAGATTATGTTCAACAGAGAACGGATTCAGAAAATAACTGGCAAGTATATCCAGACGCACTTGTGTATAATCCAAATGATGGATTTAAAGCAGTCACAATCAATCAAGGAAATGACGATGCTTGGACTGGTTGGAATCCAACACTAAATGGTGGAGGAGACAATGCTTATTCTCATCCTTTAAGTAAAACTGGCGTTACTCCTGATTATCCTTCGGACGATAGTGCATTAACATTAGCTTCTTGGAATAATAGAGGTCAATTTAGTGGTGATGGAGATTCTGTTGCTCTTGATGTTAGAGGCAGAGTTAATATTAGACAAAACCCTGGCTTAGATGATTTTGTTTCTAAGCCTCCACTTTTAGTTAATGGTGCCGGTTGGCCCAATGCGTCTTGGATAAGAAAACCAGGACATATCGATAATGAATATATTCGCGCTCAGATGGATGCTGATTTTATTCGTAGTTTCATCGACTCAGCATTTGTAATTAGTATTTGGGATTCAGATTATTATTGGAAACATGATAGTTTTAATGCTGTTTACATTGGTGTTCCAGATCAGCTATACGGAAGTGATGCTGATACCGTAAATCCACTTTATTATAATGGCAATCTAAAAGTTGCTATTAATAGAACTGGTAGAAGTGCAAAATATAATTTAGATGTTGTAGGTAATGCAAGATTTACAGACTCTATGCAATTTGACGGTATTGTAGTTTCTGAAAAAAATATTAACGCTAAAAAACAAGTTAAAATTGGTTCTTACATAGGCTTTGATAATGTAGGTTATATAGATGAAAGTAAATTAACAACAGATAAAGGTCTTTATGTTGGTGATAGTACTCATCTCAGATTAGGTCTTACTGTTTTAGGTCACGATAATATATTAGATTCAGTTAAGACATTTACATTCGATGACGCATATTTGCAGATAAAAGAATCTAATAATTATAATACTGCGACTATATCAAATAAGTTGGGATCAGATATTCCCACAAATGATAGCCATGCGGAGTTTGTATTCAGTAATGACATTGACTATGAATTACTGAGAGTTCTTAGAACAGATCAAGCTGGAGTCACAACTCAGCTTGTCAGAGGAACACATTATGATTCATTAGGAAATACTGCATTATTCGATTCAAATTTATATAGTGTAGGTGGAGCATTTAATGCATTAAAAGCTACTCAGTCAAATAAAGTATATATTCATGAAACCGCTCTTGCATCTACAGACTTAAATCTAGGAATTTCTAATAGATATATTGCTCAAGATAGTAACGGAATTGCTAATATCATTATCGGTGCAGTCAAGACTGTAAATGCTGGTGGAGATATTGTTTACGATAGTTTCAATATATTAGATGATGGTGGCGATTCACTTTCAATAAAATATCATCTAGCTGTTCTGAACGTAATTGATCCTGTTGTTATATTACAAGATAGTTTAGGCGTCTTTAAAGGACAACTTGTAAAAGATACAGACTTTACGCTTGTAGATTCACATCAGATTAGAATTAAGAAAGACTTGGAAATTCTACCAGGACTTATCCATTCTAATGAAGATAATTCAGTAACAGATTCAGCACATATCGAATTTGGCGATAAGTTTGTTATTAGCGATTTCTCCCCTCATATTGTGAGTAAATCGAATATCGTTGGTGTTACTAATCTTTATGGTCATGTTAATCTGGGAACACAAGCAATGGCAAATGCTGCTTATCCCGGATATAATCATACAGGAAGTAGACTCACTACACACGATAGTTTTGTTGTAAAAGGTGGTATGCTCTTTGAAAGTGATGGCGCCGGCGGAGAAGGCAGAGTACAGTACAACACTAATTTTCATGTTGATTCAGAAAAGACTGTTTTCTTTGGACCACAGATTTCTACATCTACAACTACTATAACTACAGCCGCATTCTCAGCTTCTGGAATACCAGATGCAACAGGACATTATACAGATATAGTTCCAGCTGTGACTAATACAGTTATAGAAAAAGCGCAATTGGGCATGGATTCACATGTTGTAAATGTACTTTCTCTTATGGATAGTGTTTCTATTAAACAACTATGGATGGCACCACAGGGCAACATTTTCTTTGGTCCATATAGAAGTCGTGCTGTACTAAAACAAGATAGTGACGGACTTGGTACACTATTAGGAAAAATAGAATCTGATGGTAGTTATATTGGTACTGTCACTGGTATTGAACATACATACGACTCTTCTTTTAGACTTACTTTAGATTCTCATATTGTTGAGATTATTGAAAATCCTCCAGTACCTTCTTTGACATATCAAAAACCAGTTACATTTACAAAAACTAGCAATTACGGCGACGATGTATTTGTAGATTCAGAGGCTGGATTTCACGTAAGCACGCCAATTTATTACTACAAATATGAAAGTGATGGAACAGGCGCTGGCATTTTAAATACTTGGGGACCTTCTTCATTGGGTTCAAATGTTTATCCTGCAGATCAAAAATATCTCAAATTTCAAAAGCTACAATTAGAAAACTTTCAAACATATATTAGTTCAAACAGTGACGTTCAAAACGTAGTTTATAAAATTGAATCTGATGGTTCTCCAGTATTTGGTGGATCACCTATTTCAGCTACACCAAATGGCATTTTGCACCACGTTCTTAATGCCGACGGCAGTAGAAAGATTAAGCAGCTTGCTCTAGATTCTCATATTGTTAGAATTGTAGATTCTGATTATATAGGAGAAAGACTCAATAGTCCTTGGAACTACCAAACTACTACAGACGGTGTATCACCTAGAATATATCACGATGAAGGTGCAGCTATTATTGTTGGTGATCGTACACTTCTAGCACCTGATGATTATAAAACTAAATTTATCATAGACTCTGGAAATGCAGTGTTTATGAGCAATCAAGTATTAGATGACTCAGTGAATGCTTTAAGTGTGGGTACTGTACCATCTCTAGGCGACAAAGCTAGAATGATGTGGGTGCCAACAAGAGGCGCTTTCAGAGCAGGTGCTCTAACAGGAACAGCGCCAAACGGAGTTAGCATTGCCCAAGCAGACTTATGGAATGATAGTCATATTGGTTATCTATCTGTTGGCATCGGCACAAACACAAATGCAAGTCATTATTCAACTGCACTTGGTTACGGCGCAATTGCTGGACTAACAAAAGATTCTTCAAGTTCAAATGCTAGAACACATATTGGTTTTCATAACACATATAATGCAGTATCTATAGGACATACAGTTAGAAGTCTTAGTAATAATTCGATTGCTATTGGTAAAGCTATTGACAATCAAATGGTTATAGCGCAGTCTCCAGGATCTACAGGAAATGCCTGGACTGATAGTAATATGATATCTATCGGATACAATATTGCTAATACTAGATCCAGAAGCACCCTTCTAGGCGCTGATCTAATAGCAAAAGCTGAAGATACTGTTCTTATAGGTCGCGATATAATACTAAACAATAGTGGACATACTAGAGCAAGAAACGTTACTGCTATTGGTAAAGGTATTAGTACTCCTTCTGGAGTAGGAAGATCCAAAAATACACTATATGTTGGACACGAAATATCTAATGGAGCGACAAGTAACACTGGTAATAATACTTTCATAGGTAAAGATTTAACAATATCAGGAAATACTCATAGTTCTTTCGCTATTGGTAGAAATATTACACTTGCGGGCACAACTTCAGCTGGCATGATAGGCTCAGATATTAGTAAAAGTGGTTCTGGTACTGGTACACTAATTGGTTTTAACGGCGCAGTTGGTAAATCTGGTCTTGCTATAGGTAGATCAGTTTCTTCTGATGCGGGTGTTGCGATTGGTAAAAATGTTGCGTCTACTAATGCATCTGGAGCTTCTGGTGTTGCGATTGGTTTTAATGTTAATGCAGGCCAAAATGCTATTGGTATAGGATTTAGTTTACTGACAGTAGATAAAAATTCTACAAATGTTGGTAGAGGTAATATCACTAAACGAGATGCAGTTTCTCTTGGAAGAGATAATAATTCAGGCTCAAGATATGACGTTACAATCGGTAAAGGAAATGTCACTAGCGGTAACAATAGTCCATCTGTAGCCATGGGTGTTAATTCAGTAGCAACAGGACAAACATCTGTTGCGATTGGTGATACAACTAAGTCACGAGGTAAAAATTCTTTAACTATCGGTAAATCTAATGATACGACTAGTCAAGAATCAATACTAATTGGTGTAAGTAACACGCAATCTCCTAGAACTGTTGTTGTAGGATATTCAAATACTGGTGCCGGATCACATTCTGGTTCAAATAAAAATGATTATGAAATTGTCGTAGGATCATATAACACAGGTAACTCAAGAGCAAATATCTTTGGTACATATAATACTAACAATACTAGAGTTTCAATTTATGGTTCCGAGAATAATAATGCAGCGACTGGATCAGGTAATAATGCTAAAAATGCTTTAATATATGGTAGAGATAATACAATTACTGAAAATAATGGTATTGTTTATGGCTCAGGAAATGAAGTATCTAATAATGCTATAGGCTTTGGTAGAAATGAGGAAGTCACTGCACAGGGTCTTTCATTTGGTACAGGAAATGCTGTAAACTATGATACTGTAAAAACTCCTGACAGAACAATAAGTTCTAAATCTATTGCATTTGGTAGAGATAATGATGTTGATAGAGAAGGCATTGCATTTGGTAGAAATAATACCGCTGACAATAACGGTATAGCATTCGGCAGATCAAGTATAGCAGACTCTTCAGGAATTGCTCTAGGAACAGGAGTTACAGGAAGTGGTGTTGGCGCACTAGCACTTGGTAGTGTTATAACTGTTGGAGGACCCAATACATCTTCAGCACTCAATAGTGTCGGTATTGGTTTGGGAACAGCTTCAAAATCAGTAACTCATGATAACATCTTGTCTATTCAAGGTGGTCAAACTATTATAAGTATTAGTCCATACGATTCAGTGCATTCTATTCCTGCTACAAAAACTCTTAATAGTAGTAACCAAGTAGTGACTGCACCTAACGTCACTGGAAGAGTCAGTGTACCTTATGCATTAGAAGTTAATGGTGATATTAACGTCACTGAAGATTATTATATGCAGGGTATGAGGATGTATAATTACATCCGACAAGTCGCTGCTGATTCTGATTGGATCTTAGATGCTGCCGATTCTGATTATGTAAAAACTGTTGTTACTCAGGAATATTTAAGAGCGACACAAACAGCAGATGAATTTTTCCATAATCATACAGAAGGTCCAGGAGGCAATCTGTATTATAATGGAACTGGTATTGTTGGAATAGGACTTCAGCATACCTTAACATCTAACACTCCAGGTTATAATAGATATGACGCCGCTGCCGGAGGCATTCCCGATACTCCAGTAGTCGATTATAAATTAGATGTTGCGGGTAACGTCAATTTAGAAGGACTAACATATCACGGCGATGTTATTCTGCCCCTAGTCCAAGAAGATGCTGTATATCTAAATCATTATCAAAATCTTTATACAATTAATATTGATGAAGAATCTGCTTCTTTATGGTTTGATTCATTTTATGTTAATGAAAGAGCGAAGTTTGGTATAGGTAATAATAATTACGACTCTTTTGCAGTTATGGATTTGATCGATACTTTCTATATTGATAACAATATTACAAAAGTTTGGCCAGACTCAGCATATGTATTTACATCCGTAGATAGTCTTGCTACAGATGAATACATTGCATTTAGACCTAGAATACCTATTCCCCAGTATGGTGATTTTCCAAACATTCCTATTGGATCAAGAATAGGTCAAGCACAATATACTAACCCTGTTCCTGCATTTGAGCCTTTATTTGGTACAAGAGTTGGTATTGGTACAGTAAAATATAATGGCACAAGTTATGGTACTGAAGCAAGTCAAGCACTAGAAAATACAGAAGCAGTTCAAGCATTCGGTAACACTCCTGGTTATGACAATTCAGGACTTGCAGTAGCGGGTAAAGTAGTCATTCACGGACCTAATGATCCTTCACTCACGGGCATTCCATCACAACCAGCACTTCAAATTTTCAACGGACATATCTCTATTGACGGTGTTCCCTTAGATTTGTCAAAAACATTTGCAAATGATGGAACATACACAACATATCAATTTACAGATTTTATAGGTGTAGGCAAAACTACACCTACACATCACATTGATGTAAACGGTCGTATTAATGCAGATAGCGGCTTGTATATTGCTGGAGAAAATATATTTCAGTTATTAGATTCTGATTTTGTTCAAAGTGCTGTAACCTTTAGTTATCTTAAAGATTTTGCTGGAGTAGATAGTAGTTATATTCAATCTGCAATTGATAGTGCTTATATGACGTTTGTAATCAATGAGCCTTATATCAAAGAAATTGTAGATAGTGCTTACATACAATTTATTGCAGATAGTGCTTACATTTTCAGTGTTGCGGATAGTGGATATATTCAAAGTGTTGTAGATAGTGCTTATGTATTAAGTGCTGCGGACAGTTCTTATGTATTAAGTGTCGCAGACAGTTCTTATGTATTAAGTGCTGCAAATAGTGATTATATTCTAGGAATTGCAGATAGTGGACATATTCTTAGTGCTGCTGATAGCAATTACATTATAAGCGCACTTCAAGCAACTAATAGTATTATTCCAGCGACAACTGAAGTTTATGATCTTGGTAGTTTAACTCATAGATTTAAAGATTTGTTCCTGAGTGGAACAACAATTAATCTTGGTGGCACTTTAATTAAATCAACAGCTTCTGGAATTAGTGTGACAGATTCCGATGGAATAGCAAGTAGAGTCATAGGCGTAGACTCTAATGCGGTATTACAATTTGTAGATTCTAATTACGTTAGAGCGAGAGCGGACAGCGGATATATACAGAGTATTGCAGATAGTGCTTACATTTTCAGTGTTGCGGACAGCGGATATATTAGTGGCATAGTTGATTCCTCATATGTCAGTTCAAGAGTTACAATTTCAGATGATCGAATTACTTCTGTAATTACAGATTCTTATATCGCAACATCAACTGGAATAGGACTAACAGCCGTTGATTTTGGACAAAATAATATATTATACAATAATACGTTTACAACAGCAACATTACCAAACGCTATAACATATAAAGGCATGGTAGTCTTTGATGCTACAGCAAACTTACCAAAAATTGCTGTAGGCGGATCATGGGACGAATTAGCGAGAGCGACAGATATTAGATCGATTGCGGATAGTGCAGCCGCAGCGGTAGTCGCATCTGCTCCAGCTGTTCTAGATACTTTGAATGAATTGGCTCAAGCTTTAGGTAACGATGCTGATTTCTCAACTACAATTACAACTAGCATTGCTGAAAAATTACCATTAGCTGGCGGAACTTTGACTGGCGATCTTGATCTTGGTTCGAATAAAATTCTATATTCAAATGTTTATGCCACTGAAGGTGATCTTCCATCAGCAAGCACATATCATGGTATGTTCGCGCACGTTCATGGAACTGGTAAAGGTTACTTTGCACATGCAGGTAATTGGGTTCAACTAGTTAGTGCAAATGATATTGATAGTGCTTACATCAACGCAAGAGTTGTTATCCCACCCGCATTTGATAGCGCAGACGTTGTAGGAATTGTTGACAGTGCTTATATTGCGTCAAGAGTTGAAGCTGGTACAGATAGTGCAGCAATCTTGGGTATGATAGACAGTGCTTATATTGCGTCAAGAGTTGAAGCTGGTACAGATAGTGCAGCAATCTTGGGTATGATAGACAGTGCTTATATTTCAGCTAGAGTTTCCGGCGGCGGTGGCAGCGGTGAAGTAGATAGTGCATTTATTTCATCTGTCGCTGCATCCACACTTTCAACTGGATTTGCAGTTTACAAATATAGCGCAACAGCAGGACAAACAGCGTTCTCTGGTAATGATCTGTATAGTAATACTCTATCATTTATTACCGTAGATAATTCACCTATCGTTTACCTGAACGGTGCATTATTAAGATACGGAGATGATTATACAACTGGTGGAACTACAACAACAGTAACTTTAACAAGTGCCGCAAGCCTTGGTGATGAAATTACTATCATGGCATTTAATAATGTTAGTGGTTCTGTGGTATATAATACCACAACTATTAATTCATATACTAAACCACACTTTACTAATTACAAGTTTGAAGCAGATAGCGGTTCTACAACATTCTCAGGTAATGACGTTAACGGAATATCATTAGCGTTTGATTCAGATAGAATTCAAGTATTTAATAATGGTATCAGACTTGTAAATAATGCAGACTATACAGCAGATCCAGTAACAAACGTAATTACAACAACTTACGGATTAGATTCTGGTGATGAACTTATAATCAACGCTCTAACATATAGTGATGTTTTATTTAATGCTGGATTACTTGATAGTGCTGATATTAGATCAATTGCAGCCTCAGGTGTTGCCATATCCGACTTACCTCCAACATCGCCTTCACCTGGTCAAATGTGGTTTGATCCAGAGTTTTTAGAAACTTATGTATATTATACAGATGATGATACAGCACAATGGGTAAAAGCAAATCCATCGGGCTTTGGTGCTAATTTCGATAGCAATGTATTTAATCTAATCGACAGTGCTTATATTTCGGCTAGAGTTTCAGCCAGTTCTGGTGCAGACAGTGCAGCGATTATAGGATTAGTAGATAGTGCTTATGTTGCAGCTAGAGTTTCAGCCGGTACAGACAGTGCAGCGATTATAGGATTAGTAGATAGTGCTTATGTTGCAGCTAGAACAACTGCTCCAAATAGTTGGTCTGAAGTAACAAGTACAATAACAGCGACCGCCGGTCAAAGACTTATTCTTGATACTTCAACATCAATAGTTGTAAATCTTCCAGCATCACCAACATTAGGAGATGAGATTAGAATTATAGATGGAACTGGAACAGCAGCAACTAATAACATCACTATAAATAGAAATGGTAATAAGATTGAAGCAAATGATTCTGATTTAACAATTGATGTTAATAGGGCAGCCTTTGGACTTGTATATTATAATGCTGCTAATGGGTGGCTATTTACGGAGAAATAAATGACATTTTATGTTTATGATAGTGTTGCTCAATTAACTAGCGTAGGATCAATTGAAGATGATATTGCTTATGTAAAATCAGATCGAAGTTTCTATCAGTTTTTTAATTTTAGTCTTATAACAGAATATTCTTATGAATTTTCTGGTGCGGATAAGATATTAAAGGGGAATGAATTTTCTGGTTTGCCGGGAGATTCTTTTACTTTGGACTTTTGGATAAAAAAGTCTAAAAATTCCAATAGTAATGTATTCAATTCTTTTATAACTAGAAGTTCTTCTATTACAGATGAAAAATTGCACAACATTACTGCAGTAGGTTCTCCGACTGCAGTGGAAACGAATTATTATGAAGGTGATCAATCGTCAATATATTTTCCAAATGATGCTGATTTAATTTTAATCAATGATTGCTTTAATAGTTTACCAACATTCGCTCCTCATTCATTTGAATATGCTTATTTTAAAAATGGTTCAAACAAAGATGTTACTATGTCAATATATGATAATGGTAACACAAATTCTCTTATTATTGATCGGGATGGATTTATTACTAATGGGTCAGCATACACGTTTGACGCTGGAGAAAAATCTATAGATGATAATTCATGGACACATAATGCGTTAGTATTTGATGGATTTGATCATAAATTTTATAAGAATGGTCAACTTTTACCGTCAACTAGAACTACAGATATATTTGATTCTGGAAATATTAACTTAGCTGATATGGACATACAAAAAGATGCCTCATTTTCATTTAAAACAACATTTTCCACAGCTTCGGATAGCTCTACAGTTTTAAATATAGGTGGCGCTTCTAATAATTTAAAGATAAAATCTACAAATTTTGGACAAAATTTAATACTTACTTTAGGTTCAAATACCGATCCTTTGAGTATTAACTACAACTCTTTATCAAATCACACGGACTCTCACGTAGTATCTTTTGATGTGAGAATTAATCCAGGTAGAATTAGACTTTGGATGGATAGTGAGTTTGTCGGATTTGATTCACAAGCAACTCCTTTACTTAATGATAGATGGACTACAGCAAATTTTAGTCCTTTATTAGAATATACTAATAGTTATCAAGGAACGATTTATAGATCCCCCACAATGCTAACGTCCGAAACTGGAAATAGAACTGATGGCGCTCAGTATTATAGTCGGACTATGTTTAACGGAGAAACATTGGAAGATAATGCTGACGGCACTTTTGACTATCATTATCTTTATCCAGCTGTGAAAAAAATGCATCCAAAGCCATTTGGTCTATATAGTTCATGGGGATCATATGGCTTATTTCATGGATGGCATCATCAGAGTTGGTCAAGATATAAAGGTTGGGCCACCGCCTATGGGTATCAAGAATATCAGGTAGGAAGTAATTTTTTCTCATTTGAAGATTTAGATATAAGATGGAGACCTTCGGGCACTCCTCATTCTAAAGAAGATAAGGTTTATTATTTTGAGTTCGAAAATAATAAATCTGCGGCAATGGTTAATGCTAAAAATTTAAATTTAATAGGAATTTTAACAGACAAAATTAATACTCAATCAAGTACTAGCGGCAATCGTTATTACAATCCGACTCATTTCATGATGGATAAAACAGATCATCCTAAAAAGAATCATAGTGGATATGAGATGAGTTTAGGTGACGGCGTAAAAAGAAATAGTTCTCTTTGGTCAAATAATGTTAAAAGTGCTATTGCGAATGATACAAAACCTTTTATGCTAGGCGGCCAAAGTTCTTTAGATAAATCTACTAGTATTGAATTCATGATTTCTGAACCCGACCAAAAAGTTTTTTATTTTCAAAAAGGAGTTTTTAAAGGAAGTACTTCTTTTCCTACGTCAAACACAAGCGGATTTTTGAGAATTATTTTTCAAAAAGAGTGGTACAAACACGGCAGTAGTTTTAATCATAGTTACGACCATAGGGTTAATAAGTTAGTAAAATGGGGTTATAGTTATTATAACTATGGTCCTCCTTATTATGCTGCTTATTGGGGAACAAACGTCAATAAAGTGAAACTTAGAATTTCTCCGAATACTTGGCAATATAATCCTAATGATACTTTAATAAAGATGGCGGGTAGTTCAGTTATGAAAGACTTAGGATCTTATGGCACACATAAATTCTTAGATTCTTGGAGTGGTAACTTACTATCTGATATTAAATATAACAGGCAACTCTTTTTAGACAAATCTGCTGGAGATACAATTTCAATCTCTCTTGGTGGTAATAATCATTTACCCACAAGTAAAAGTAATAAAAGATACATTCAAGGATTTAATGCAAGTAAGAGTGAGAAACATGGAAATATAGGGACGTCTGTTATTTCGGATTCTTTTACAAAAATAAATGTATTAGCGAAATCTTCAGGTGGAACTATTTTGTCTTACAATACAGACGGTACTTTTATTATAAATAATGGTACAAATAGAAGCATTAACAATTTGTTGCCCGTAGACTTAGGACTTCAGAGTTGGAAATTTTTATCTTTTAGTTATAGAGATACTGATGGTGGCACTTTTGATCTATTCGTCGATGGTATAAAAAATTCAACTCATACTAATTTAGGTCTTTCAATATCCGATTTAAAATTATCTACATTTGAGATAGGTAACAAAGATAGTTGGAATATTACTACGGGCACATATGACAATTCTTTCGGAAATTTTGATCTACATGGACTTCGTTTACAAAGTATAGCAAGACCATATAATCAAGCAAACTTTGATAATCCCACTAAAGCATATTTGGAGGACGCTAACACTTTACTTCTTACAGCAAATGATAATGATGCAGTAATTTCCGCTGTAGATGTTAGCCCATATTCTGCAGATGAGTTCGTATGGAAAAAAATTAATCAATTACCGATAATTGCTGACAGTATTCCTAGAACTTTATTAAGTACTATGCCTGAAATTCTTAGTGATCACGTAGGAATTAACAATACACTATCTTCTTTCAACTTCGATTCTTCTTACAGAACACAAGCTGGAGATTCTTTTAGTAGGTCTAGTCACTTAGTAAGTTTAAAAGATTCTGATGATGCTGGAAATAAAATTGACTGGACTTATGATATTGTAAGATATTCTAATCCTATATTACAAACAGCGCACGATAGTTTTTATAGACAATTCTATGTAAAAGCATATGATCTATCTGAATCTAATGTTGATAGAGAATGTTATATAAATTTTACAGGCAAACACGTAGACTCTGGAAATACATATCCTACTATTAATAGCAGATATCGAACCAATGATAGTTTTTCCTCAAATTTAAGAATTACAATGTCATATTCTGGTGATTTTGGATTACAAGTTTCCGACGTTAGCGATCATCAACTTTATAGATATATAACTTTAGATAGTGTTCCATCAAGTTTCGATTCTTCCACTTTCATATTTGATGCAGTAGGAGATAACTAATGCCCACACAAGACCACGTTTATTGGGATTCTGTAAGTTTTAAATTTTTAAAATATGTAGATAATTCTTATATTACCATAGGCGCAGTAAATGATTTAGTTGATAGTGTGCGAGATACTAATGGACTTTTCAGTTTACATTTTAGAGATAGTTTTGATGTTTCTGTGGACGCACATTCGCCTATTGTATCTCTAGGAAATTTAGATTCTGACAATAATAATATTACATGGACTTTGACTTTAAAAAATAGTTCTCTCCCAGCCATCTCAGGTGCAAAATTTACAGCATCTAAAATAGTTCCTGGTGGGCCTGGAATATTTACAATAAGTCCTTCATTAGACTTAACTGATTCAGAAACAGTTAGATTGACTTCGCAAACGCCAGATTTGTATGAGATTGAGGGTAAAATATCTTCATCTACATCAAATGTTCCCAGAATTAGTGGAATTGATTCATATGATTTTAATTCTTTTACAGCATTATTAGAATGGGATCCGTATCAAATAAATGTAGTAGATGCAAATTTTGAAGAAGGATTATCACTCTTAGCTTTAGGGGCTCCCGATGTAAAATTCAAAAAAAGTTCTAAATTTATCGTTGATACTCAAGCACAAGATTTTCTTTTCGATAGTTTAGGAAATAATTTATATGTAGCGGCAAATAGTGCAACAATAAAAACTGTCAATCAATATCCTATTAGCTCATTTGCTGTAGAAAATGCTTCTGCATCTACTGTTTCTATAGGAAGCGTTTCTTTGTCGCCTACTTTAGGTTATTTTGATGGAAAATCAAAAAATTCTAGTTATATAAGTGGAATAGAAATAAATGATTCTGAAAATAAATTACTTATAGGCGATAGAGGTCATAATAGAATATATCAATATGATATGGACTCTCCTGGTATGGTATCTTCAGCTAAATTTGTTACTGATTATATAGAAGATATTAAGATCACAGAAACTACTCCTTATCGCAGTACAAATATGAGAAATTTTAGTTTAAATATTGGAACGTATTATTGGAGGTTTCCATACTATAGAATTCCTTCTTGGAGTAGTAGTGTTCCAGTTTGGGATAGAACTTTTGACACATATCTTAGTAAAGATGGAAACCACTATTACACTATGGATGCAGAAAAAATTAGTCAATGGACTTTATCTAAAGCTAATGATATTTCATCTGCCGTATATGTTAGAGATATGCCTATTTTAACTACTTCATCATACTGGGATAATACAACTGTAAGTACATTTTGGCGATATTGGGTGCAAAAAGCTGGAATACAAGATATACACACTACTTCTAGAAGAACACAGGTTATATCTAAAGCAGGTCCTTGGAATGGTAATCCTACAGATATAACTGAAAGAGCGGGATATCCACACGTTGTAAAAACGGGACAACATCCTCTATATTGGTACATAGTGTATTATAGTCAATCGACCAAGTTTATTCACACTACATTTCCTCAATGCTTTACTATGAGTGATGACGGCACAAAGCTTTTTATTACTTGGGGAATTGCTTATAGTAGAGGTTATATCACAACATACGATTTAACGATTCCATTTGACATATCTACAGCTTCAGAATTAGAAACTGTGGAACATACAATAGGTTCAAAAACTACTAGTGCATATGATGTTACTCAACCTAAAATAGAAGGTGTGCAGTCAATTCAATTTAATAGTAGCGGAGATAAAGTAACTTTGTGGGATAATAATACCCAAAGAGCATATCAATACAATGTACCTACTGCATACATTCTTTCTTCTATTAGTATGCCGGATAATTTTTTAGATACTGTTCTTGATCCTGTGGAATCTATTTCTCCAATAATATCTATGACACCTATAGCAAAATACTTTAGGTTTAATAATAACGGAACAAAATTTTATGTCTCTAATGATCTAACTATGAAGCAGTACTCTATGTCTACAGCATATGATTTAGGGACTGCAGTATTCGATACTGAATATGCTTCATTAAATAGCAATAGTTATGGAAATTTTAATTTAAATGATAGCGAAAATAAAATATTCAGTGCTGAAGAATATAAAATAACTCAGTATTCTTTAACACCTTCTTCCTCAGCTAATAACGATAGTGCAGATTTATCTTCTAGCTATCTTAGTGTCAATACTATTAAATTTAAAGATTTAGACAGCGCAGTTCCTAGTAACTCTTTGACAGACGTTATTTTAAATTCTCAAGGCACTAAAATGTACGTTTCTGAGAATAATAATGACAATATTCATTTATATCTTCTTTCGGATTCAAATATAGTTTCTAGTGCAGTGTATGAATCTACCTTTACGGCAACATCAAGCACTAGTTTACAAGGAATATATCTTACTCCCACGGAAGATAAAATCTTAGGAATAGATTTAGCCGGATTCATTAGAGAATATGATATACATGAATCATATTTTGCACAAACTTCATGGAATACTAATGAGTTTAAAGTGACAGGCAATTTCGTATCTGATACTACAGATATTAAATTTCATCCAGATGGAAGCAAATTTGTGACATTGGGTAAAAGTGGTACTGATTATTCATTCGATCTATATACAACTAAGAATAATTTCATTATCAAACCTATATAAATAACACTAAAGAACATCTAATGAGGAAATCTAATGTCTGCTAATCATCCCAGTACAAGAGACCAATTGATCGATTATTGTCTGAGAAAGTTAGGTCAGCCAGTCATTGAGGTTAATGTTGCTCAAGAACAATTGGAAGATAGAATTGATGACGCTTTAGCATATTTTCAGGAGTTTAATTCAGATGCTACTCTTAGAACTTTTCTAAAACACTTAGTTACATCAACGGACGTCACAAATAAATATATTCCCGTAGATTCTAGTATTCATATAGTAAAAAAATTATTTCCTGTAATTACATCTGGAAATAGTATGAATTTCTTTGATGTTAAGTATCAAATGATGTTAAACGATGTTGCTGATATGGGCAGCTTTATAGGCGATTTGATGTATTACGATCAAATGCAACAACATCTATCATTAATCGATCAAAAGTTGAATGGAATACCTCAAGTAAACTTTTCAAGAATGCAAAATAGATTGCATATTCATGGCGAATGGTCAGATGGCGATATTGAAGTTGGCGATTATCTTGTTATGGAAGTTTTTCAGATAATTGATCCTGATACTCATACAAATGTTTACAACGATAGATTTTTAAAAGAATATGCTACCGCACTAATTAAAAAGCAGTGGGGTTCTAATCTTATCAAGTTTGAAGGCATGGTTATGCCTGGAGGCGTTATGTTGAATGGTAGACAGATATATGACGATGCTGTTGCAGAAATCAGCGAACTAGAAGAAAAGGTAAGACTAGAACACGAAATGCCTGCAGATTTCTTTATGGGATAATTAGATAATGGCAACTAATATATACTTTTCTCATAAAGTACAAAGCGAAACGACACTCTATGAAGATATAATCATAGAGTCTCTGAAGATGTATGGTCAAGACGTTTACTATTTGCCCCGTACAATGGTAAATGAAAATAAAGTTTTTGGAGAAGATGTTCCATCAATTTTTAATTCTTCATATAAGATAGAAATGTATATCGAAAACATTGAGGGCTTTGATGGTGAAGGTGATCTTTTTACAAAGTTCGGAGTTGAAATTAGAGATGCCGCAACATTTGTAGTTTCGCGTAGGCGTTGGACTGGCTTAGTAAGTCAACAAAGTAATGATATTTCTCAGATCGAAAGACCTGCTGAAGGTGATCTAATATATTTACCATTATCAAATTCTATGTTTCAAATAATGCATGTCGAACATGAATCTCCTTTCTATGCGTTGAAAAATTTGCCCACTTATCAATTGCGATGTGAACTATTTGAATATAATGACGAAAACTTTGAAACTTCTAATGAGGAAATAAACAAGATTGAGCGTGACGGATCTTATACTTACGAACTTACTGTTGATCAACCCAGAGCAGGTGCAGCCACAGTTATTATTGGTGATTTATAATGAGTAGTATTCGTGCAGTAAATATAACAGATTTCGGTAATCTATATGATAGTGCTCCAGCTATATCAATAACATTACCGCCATTCACAGCCACACATGCTGTAGCTTCTCCTGTAATGACGGGCGATGGAAGTATAGATTCAATTCATGTGTCTGTAAAAGGAAGTGGATATCTTGTAACTCCTAATGTTTTAGTGTCTGGAATAACAGATTCAAGTGGAAAACAAGCAACGGCATCTTTACTTTACGATTCTATTAAT
>Ga0315321_10000663_pt1 | contig 25920 bp, 25 predicted proteins | sample M180m21515metaG_FD_203464 | JGI IMG/M metagenome (GOLD analysis project Ga0315321, IMG submission 203464) | Ammonia-oxidizing marine archaeal communities from Monterey Bay, California, United States - M1 80m 21515 | ecosystem: Environmental > Aquatic > Marine > Intertidal zone | place: USA...
CGGCCAACTGGAATTTCACGGACGGGCGCGCCATATTAGGGGCATGAGCACCACCCTCACCGACCGCCCTTCCCTGCCGACACCGGATGACAGCATTCCGTTCCAGATCGTGTCGGATTTTGAGCCTGCCGGCGATCAGCCGCAGGCTATCGCCGACCTGCTCGAGGGCATCCGCGTTCCCGAAAAAGACCAAGTCCTGCTTGGGGTCACCGGGTCGGGCAAGACCTTCACCATGGCCCATGTCATCCAGGACCAGGGCCGCCCGACGCTGGTACTCGCGCCAAACAAGACGCTGGCCGCCCAGCTCTACGGCGAGATGAAAACGTTCTTTCCGCGTAACGCGGTCGAATATTTTGTGTCCTATTACGATTATTACCAGCCCGAAGCCTATGTGCCGCGGTCCGACACGTTTATCGAAAAGGATGCATCGATCAACGAACAGATCGACCGCATGCGCCACGCCGCGACCCGCGCGCTGATCGAACGCCGCGATGTGATCATCGTCGCCAGCGTATCGTGCATTTACGGCATCGGCAGCCTTGAATCCTATCAGTCGATGACGGTGCCGCTGAAGGTCGGTCAGGAAATCCGGATCGCTGAATTGCTGCAGAAATTCGTTGCCCTGCAATACCGCCGCAACGACGCGAACTTTATCCGCGGTGCGTTCCGCGTACGCGGCGATTCCGTCGAAATCTTCCCCGCCCATTATGAGGACCGCGCGTGGCGCATGTCGTTCTTCGGCGACGAGATCGAGGAGATTCACGAATTCGATCCGCTGACCGGCGAACGCACCGGCAAGCTCGACGAGATCAAAATCTATGCGAACAGCCATTACGTCACGCCACGCCCGACGGTGCAGCAGGCCATCGGCGAGATAAAGACCGAACTGAAAGGACGCCTCGCCGAGCTGGAGGCCAATAACAAGCTGCTCGAAGCGCAACGGCTGGAACAGCGCGCGATGTTCGATCTGGAAATGCTAGAAACCACCGGTCACTGCGCCGGGATCGAAAACTATTCGCGCTATCTGACCGGCCGCAATCCAGGTGAGCCGCCGCCGACCCTGTTCGAATACCTGCCGGACGACGCGCTGCTGATCGTCGATGAGTGCCATGTGACCGTGCCGCAGATCGGCGGCATGTACAAAGGCGACTTCAATCGTAAATCAACGCTGGCGGAATTCGGCTTCCGGCTGCCGTCCTGCATCGACAACCGGCCGCTGAAATTCGAGGAATGGGAAGCGATGCGCCCGCAGACCGTTCATGTGTCCGCAACACCCGGCCCGTGGGAAATGGAACGCACCGGCGGTGTGTTCGTCGAACAGGTCATCCGCCCCACCGGGCTGATCGATCCGGTCTGCATCATCCGCCCGGTTGGCAACCAGGTCGACGACCTGCTCGCCGAATGCCGCGAATGCGCGGCGAAGAACCAGCGTGTCCTGGTTACCACGCTGACCAAGCGCATGGCCGAAGATCTGACCGAATACATGCAGGAAGCCGGCATCCGCGTGCGCTACCTGCATTCGGATATCGACACGCTGGAACGGATCGAAATCATCCGCGATCTGCGCCTCGGCACGTTCGATGTGCTGATCGGCATCAACCTGCTGCGCGAAGGGCTCGATATTCCGGAATGCGCGCTGGTCGCCATCCTCGACGCCGACAAGGAAGGCTTCCTGCGCTCGAAAACATCGCTGGTCCAGACCATCGGCCGCGCGGCCCGCAACATCGACGGCCGTGTTATCCTTTATGCCGACAAGATGACGGATTCGCTGCAATACGCGCTCGACGAAACCAACCGGCGGCGCGAAAAGCAGCAGGCGTTCAATGCCGCCAACGGCATTACGCCGGAAAGCGTGAAGAAAGATATTGGCGATATCCTGGAAAGCGTCTATTCGCAGGATTCATTCACCGTTGAGACCGGTGATGAAGACACACCGCACCTGGTTGGCCACAACCTAAAAGCCTATCTCGCCGATCTGGATACCCGCATGCGGGATGCCGCCGCCAATCTCGAATTCGAGGAAGCCGCCCGCCTGCGCGACGAACTGCGGCGGCTGGAAAACATGGAAATCGGCGTTCCGACCGGCCCGCGGCGTATGCAGGCCCGCATCGATTCCGCCAAACGCACTGGCCGCAACCGCAAGCCGGGCAAATCCAAAAAGACCGGCGAGCAGCGGCGGTAGATTTAGTTTAGGCGCTCCATTGCACGGGGCGCTTCCCCGTATTCACAATGGGCCCCCGGAGCAAGCCCGGGGGAATGTCGTTTTGGATAAATTCTCTAATCCACTTATTCCCCCGCCCGGGTGTCGGGGATCCATAGAAAATACGCGCCCGATATTCCGATACATAGCGGATACTTGAAGTAGTTGACGACGGAATTACCTTAGTTGTTCAGCCCGTCATACAGATCGTCCCAATCCGGGTTTTCACGCTCGATCAAATTTATCTTCCAGTCCCGCGGCCATTTCTTGAGTGATCGTTCGCGTTGCTGTGCCAGACGGGGGTCATCGAATGCCTCGACGCAGACCAAACTTTTGACGCCGTACTTCCGGGTGAAACCGGGTGTCACGCCCTCTCGATGTTCGTAGACCCGACGGGCCAGATCGGAAGTGTATCCGATGTACAGCGTACCTTGTGGGGCGCTGGCGAGGATGTAGACGTAGAATTGGAGATCCATATCACAAGCCCGCTTGCTCTAAAATGGGCCCCCGCCACAAGGGCGGGGGAGTATGAAGTAGAAAGCCCCGCCCCCTCGCCTACTTCTCTTCGCTCTCATCCGGCTGTACCGGCAAAATCACATCCGACAGCAGCGCATAATCGTCGGCGCGGTGATCGCGGATGATGTTCTGGATCTGATCGTCGGGGGTGCCGTAGCCGCGGAGGGCGGATTCGCCGAGCTGCAGGCTCATCTCGTAGGTTTCATGCACGATGCCGCTGGCGCCGGCGTCGGTCAGGCGGCGCTTATGGGCATTGTCGCGGGCGCGGACGAGGATATTGAGCTTGGGGAACCGCCGGTGCAGCAGGTGCACCACGCGTTCGGCGGCAATCGCGTTATCAAGAATGATGACTGCGGATCGGGCGCGGTCAGCACCAAGCGCTTCGAGCACCTCGAGACGACTGGCATCGCCAAAATAGACCGACAGGCCCTGGGCACGCGCTTCGGCGACACGGGTCGGCTCGTACTCGACAGCGACATAGGGGATACCGGCGGCGGCTAGGGTTTTGACGACCGACTGTCCGACCCGCCCGAAACCGGCGACGATCACATGATCCTTCAGATCGGTACTTTCTTCACGCATGTCGTGCTGGCGTTCGGCGAGCCGCGCTTCCAGCCTCGAATGAATGCGGTTGCCGATAAAGGCGAGCCCCGGTGTCGCCGCCATGCTGATGGCGATCACCGCGGACAGGATGGTCGCTTCGCGCGGCTCCAATAAGCCGAACCCGCCGGCCAGCGCAAACAGGACAAATCCGAATTCTCCGGCCTGGCCGAGCACAAGTGCTGTATTGATACTGTTGGCGAGCGACACCCTGCTGATTCGGCACAGGATCGCCGTGATCGCCGCCTTGAGAACGATCAGCCCAACGACCAGCCCGAGCACCAGCAGTGTATTTTCGACGATGATGTCGAGATCGAGACTGATCCCCACCGTCATGAAGAAGAGGCCAAGCAACAGGCCGCGGAACGGCTGGATATCGGCGGCGACCTGGTGGCGGTATTCGGTCTCCGCCAGCAACAGCCCGGCAAGAAAATCGCCGATCGCCAGCGACAGCCCGAACGTGCCGGTCAGCCAGCTCATGCCCAGAAGAACGGCAAGAGTGACGGCGGCGAACAGTTCCGAATTGCGGCCCACGGCGATCGCGCGGAACAGCGGCCATACCACCAGCCGGCCGAATATGGCGACCGCGGCAAGAAGCAATGCTGCCTTGCCGAACGTCCATAGCAGTGCCGTCACGGTATCGTCGCCATCCCCGGCGAAGGCCGGCACGAGCGCCAGCAGCGGGACGACGGCAAGATCCTGCAGCAACAGGATCGCGAAGGTCAGCCGTCCGCGACGCGATGACAGCTCACCGCGTTCGGACAAAAGCTGGAGCACGACCGCGGTCGACGACAGCGCAAGCCCACCGCCGATAATAACCGCAACCTCGACCGAAAACCCGGCGAGCCAGGCGCCGACGGCAATGACCAGCGAGGTGACGACGACGCGTGCGGTGCCGACCCCGAAGATCTGATTACGGGACGATCGACGCTCAGCTCGAGCCCGATGGTGAACAGCAGGAACACAACGCCAAGCTCGGCAATGTTGTGTACCTGCTTGGAACCGGAAATCAGTGCGAGAACACCCGGGCCGATGATCACACCGGCCACCAGATAACCAAGCACGAGGCTCGACCGCAGGCGCTGGAAAATGGGGGCGACAATGACGGCGGCGATCAGAAAAATGAGCGGTTCGCTCAGAAAGGAGGCGTCATGCATATCCGTCGTCTCGTTTGCCAGCCGGACCAGGGGAAAATGAATGGCTTCCCGCCCTGTATAGACGCCGTTGCGCCGCTCCAACCGGACAACGTGCCATTGATGTAATTTTTGCCGGGCTATGGAAAATTAACCCTAATAGCCCCATATATCTGTCTGAAATCGTTTTACCCGGGCAGGTGGCTGCAGTTGTTGATTGATAGCCCAGCATGTTACGCAGCCCTGCTCCCCGTACGCGACCCTTGGACGGACCTGCCCCCTTTGCCAACTGAATGACATATTTTCTGACTTTCGCCGGCTTCGCGCTGCTGTTTGTCGGCGGCGAATCCGTTGTGCGCGGATCGGTGGCACTTGCGCAGCGGCTCGGTGTGTCGCCGCTGATTGTCGGGCTGACGATCGTCGGGTTCGGCACCTCGCTGCCGGAAATGGTCGTCAGCGTGAACGCCGCCCTTGTCGGATCGCCGGGCCTCGCGGTCGGCAACGTGGTGGGCAGCAATATTGCCAATATTCTGCTGATCCTCGGCGTCGCCGCGGTCATCGCCCCGATCGCCGTGCACCCCAGCGCGGTCAAGCGCGACCTGATCGGCATGTCTGTCGTCACCCTGATCTATGTCATCCTCGGCATGATGGGCCAGATCGTGTTTTGGCATGGCGTGCTGATGCTGATCTCGCTTTGTGTCTACATCGGTTTTACCGTCTGGCATGACAATAAGACCAACGACGAAGTGGCCGGTCTGCACCGCGAAGAAGCGGAGGAGATGGGCGTCATTCCCCTGCGCACAGTCAGCATCGGCGGAATTATCGTGGTCGGGCTGTTCGCGGTCGTGGTCGGCGCGGAATGGCTTGTGACCGGCGCGACGACCCTTGCCAAGGAATTCGGCGTCCCCGATGAAGTCATCGGCCTGACCATTGTTGCCATCGGGACATCGCTGCCTGAACTTGCGACCTCCATCGTTGCCGCCTATCGGGGTCATTCGGATGTCTGTGTCGGCAATGTACTGGGCAGTAACCTGTTCAACCTGTTCGGCATTACCGGCGTAACCGCCCTGTTCGCGCCGCTGCCGTTTTCTGACAAGATCGTCAATTTCGATCTGTGGGTCCTGCTGGCGGTAACGGCGCTCATTATTCCATTCATGCTCAGCGGCCGTCGTATCAGCCGTCTTGAAGGGTCGGTGCTGCTGATCCTTTATGCCGGATTCATCGCCAGCCAGTTCATCGGCATGAGCGGCATGAGCGGCATGCCGTCATGATACATCATGCCTCCGGCGTCTAAACTATCGTCCCTTGAACGGGGCGCCGACTTGCCGCATTTTCCCCCGATGACTTCCAACAGCACACCCGGCGAAAAAGGAAACGCTCTCGTCACAGGGGCAGCCCGCCGTATCGGCCGGGAGATCGCCATCGCCCTGGCCGCCGACGGCTGGACCGTGGGGATTCACCATCACAGCTCCGCCGACGACGCAGACGCGCTGTGCGACGAGCTGAAGGCCGCAGGAAAGGCCGCCTATGTGGTCGCGGCCGACCTTAGCACCGAGGACGGTATCGACGGCCTGATCGACGCCGCTATCGCCGCGGGCGGGGCGCTGACCTGCCTTATCAATAATGCGTCGGTATTCGAGCACGACACTCTGGAAACGGTGTCCAAGGCATCCTGGGACAGTCATCTGAACGTCAACCTGTGGGCGCCGGTCAGACTGAGCCAGGCGCTTGCCGCCGGGCTGCCTGCAGACGCGACCGGGAATATCGTCAACATCGCAGATCAGCGTGTGGTCAGCATCCCGCCGGGATTTCTGTCCTACACAATCAGCAAGGCGGGCATGTGGGCCATGACCCGGAGCCTTGCCCTGTCGCTGGCACCACGCGTGCGGGTAAACGCGATCGGTCCCGGCCCGACCCTGCCGAGCCCGCGTCAGAGCCAGGAACAATTCGATAAACAGGCCTCCCGCGTGCCGTTGGGCCACGGGGCGGATGCCGCCGAAATCGCCGAAGGTGTGCGGTATATTCTGGCCGCACCGTCGCTGACCGGGCAGATGATCGCCCTGGACGGCGGCCAGCACCTGGGATGGGACTTCCCGAACCCCGACACACCGCCGGTGACGGAATGACCGGCCCTGACCCCAGACAGAAAGGCCCCGCGATGACGGTCGAACCGCTTGATGCGCCGCAACAGGATTCCAGCCCGGCCCGGCCCACTAGGCAGGTCTTCGTCCGAGACCTGGTGGTCGAGTGCCTGATCGGCGTTTACCGCCACGAACGCGACGGTGCACAGCGGGTGCGGATCAACCTCGATCTGTCGGTGTTCGAATCGCCGGCGCCCCTCGATGACAGGCTGTCGAACGTGCTGTCTTACGAAGACCTGATCATCAAAGTCCGCGCGCTCGCCGGGGCCGGCCATGTCAATCTGGTCGAGACCCTGGCCGAGCGCATTGCAGCCATGTGCCTCGCTGAAGCAGATGTCAGTGTTGCCAAAGTCCGCGTAGAGAAACTTGATGTATTTGCAGATGCTTCAAGTGTCGGCATCGAAATAAGCAGGTCGAACTGATCGGTTAAAACGCCAGAATTCAGCCGACGACCGGCAACCCGGACACCACGGATTGTACACATATCGCGGCCATCACTAGGATTCACGCCCCGGCCATAAATAATTAACCTGTTGTTAACAATCTTTACTTTACGAAAACCATTTTTCGTATATTTTACAAAGACTTATGATATTATGTGTTTTAGGTCTTGGCACCGGCACACCCGGTTTGTCAATCTGGTGCAGCCTGAATATGTTGGCTTTATAGACAGGCTTATCCACAGAATCCGTGGATAAGCCTGACAATCGAATCAATAGCGACCCGATACGCCGCAGGTGCGACCGAAAATGAAAGTTGAATGGCTGACGAGATAGAAAACGCCCCGACGCTGACCGGCGCCGCGCTTATCGCGTCACGGCTCAAGATGTTACCGACTGGTCCGGGCGTCTACCGGATGATCGATGCGTCCGGCAAACCGCTTTATGTCGGTAAGGCAAAGAACCTGCGTACCCGGGTGACGTCCTATTCCCGCGGCCACGGCCATCCGGAACGTATCCGGCTGATGGTCGTGCAGACCGCCGAACTCGAAATCGTCAGCACCCATACCGAGGTTGAAGCGCTGCTGCTTGAAAGCAACCTGATCAAGCAGTTGAAGCCGCGCTACAATATCCTGCTGCGCGACGACAAATCCTATCCCTATATCCTGCTCCGCACCGATTCAAACTGGGCGCAGCTGATCAAGCATCGCGGCGCGCGCAACAAGGGCGGTGAATATTTCGGCCCGTTCGCGTCAGCCGGTGCGGTCAACCGCACGCTCAACATTCTGCAAAAGGTGTTTCCGCTGCGCAGTTGTTCCGACAGTGTGTTTTCGGGACGGACCCGGCCCTGTCTGCAATACCAGATCAAGCGCTGCACGGCGCCCTGCGTCGACCTGATATCCGCTGAAGATTATGACCAGGTCGTCAAACAGGCCCACGCTTTTCTCGGCGGCCGCACCCGCGACGTGCAGCAATCGATTTCGAAACAGATGGAAGCGGCGAGCGAAGCGCTCGACTTCGAATCGGCGGCGATCTACCGCGACCGTATCCGTGCACTTACGCAGATCCAGGCGCATCAGTATATCAACATCGAAAGCATCACCGAGGCCGATATCATCGCCGCCCATCAGGAAGGCGGATCAACCTGCGTGCAGGTCTTCTTCTACCGCGCCGGCCAGAATTACGGCACGCGGACGTATTTTCCCGACCACGCCAAGACCATCCCGCCCGACGAGGTTCTTGAAGCGTTTATCGGCCAGTTCTATTCCGACAAGAAGCCGCCGAAGCTGGTGCTCATCAGCCACCCCCTGCCCAACCAGGCGCTCGTCGGCGAAGCATTGAGCATTCGTGCCGACCGCAAGGTAGAGATTTCCAAACCGCAGCGCGGCAGCCGCAAAAGCCTGATCGACAGCGCCGCCCTGAATGCCGCGGACGCGCTCGCCCGGCGGCTGTCGGAAAGCGCTTCCCAGCGCAAACTGCTCGAAGGCGTCGCCGCCCTGTTCGCGCTCGACGCCCCGCCGAAGCGGATCGAAGTTTACGATAACAGCCATATTTCGGGCACCAATGCGCTTGGCGCGATGATCGTGTCGGGTGAAGACGGGTTTGAGAAAAGCGCCTATCGCAAGTTCAACATCAAGAACCCCGATATCGAGCCGGGTGACGATTACGCGATGATGCGCGAGGTGCTGACGCGCCGTTTCGCCCGTGCCCTGAAGGAAGATCCCGCCCGCGAACGCGGCACCTGGCCCGACCTGGTCCTGATCGATGGCGGCCCGGGGCAGCTCTCCGTCGTGATGGAGGTGTTGGATGAGCTTGGCATCTCCGACCAGCCGGTGGCGTCGATCGCCAAGGGGCCCGACCGGAATGCCGGGCGCGAACGCTTTCATGTGCCCGGACGACAGCCGTTTTCCCTGCCGCTACAGGATCCGGTGCTGTACTTCATGCAGCGGCTGCGCGATGAAGCCCACCGGTTTGCCATCGGCAGCCATCGCAACCGGCGCTCGAAGCAGATACGGCGATCCGTCATCGACGAGGTTTCGGGGATCGGCGCTAAGCGCAAACGCGCATTGTTGAACCATTTCGGCTCCGCCGCCAGCATCGGACGGGCGGGTTTGAGCGATCTCGAAGCCGTCGACGGAATCAGTAAAACCGTGGCAAAAAGAATTTATGATCACTTTCACGCCGAAGAGTAGACTTGCCGCCTGGACTCCGGGTCTGCCCCGAAACATCTAACAGAAATGACGCGTATGCTTTTAACCCTGCCCAATGTCCTGACACTGTCCCGCGTGGCCGTGATTCCGGTGTTTGTCGGGCTGTTTTATCTGGAAAGCTCATCCGGACAATGGATAGCCTGCGCAGTATTTACCCTGGCCGGGATCACGGATTTCTTCGACGGTTATCTTGCGCGGTCGCGCGGCCAGCTTTCGGCATTCGGCACGTTTCTCGACCCGGTCGCGGACAAACTGCTGGTCGCGTCGGCGCTGCTGATGATGGTCGGGTTTGGCCAGATCGCGGACCTTGCGATCATTCCCGCCGTCATCATCCTGTGCCGCGAAATCATGGTATCGGGGCTTCGCGAATTTCTGGCTGGCCTGTCGATCAGTTTGCCGGTCAGCAAGCTTGCCAAGTGGAAAACCACGATCCAGATGATCGCCATCGGCATCCTTATTCTGGGCAATGCCGCACATCCGACATTGTCGGAAGCGATCCCGGTGCGCCTGATCGGCGAAGCCGGGCTGTGGATCGCGGCGGTGATTACGCTGATCACGGGATACGATTATCTGCGGGCCGCCCTGCGCCATATGGACAACCCGCCGGCGGCCGGCGAATGAACACGGTAGCACGCAATATAATGGGGATCACCGGATGGAGCGGCAGCGGCAAGACTGCGCTGATGATCCGCCTGATCCCGGAACTGACGGCGCGCGGCTTTCGGGTGGCAACCGTAAAGCACGCCCATCACGAGTTCGACATCGATAAGCCGGGCAAGGATTCATACGAACATCGGGCAGCCGGCGCGACCGAAGTTGTCGTGTCGTCGGCCCGTCGCTGGGCCATTGTTCACGAAAATCGCGACGAAGCCGAACCGACCCTCGAACGGATCCTGGCAACCATGTCACCCGCCGATATCGTCCTGGTGGAGGGCTACAAGAACGAGACCCATCCCAAGATAGAGGTGCACCGCCCTGCGATCGGCACCGAACTGATCTGCCGGACGAACGATTCCATTGTCGCCGTGGCCGCCGATGCGGCGATCTCCGGCCTGAACGTTCCCGCACTTGATCTCAACGATGCGGGCGCGGTCGCCGATTTTGTCGCGGATTATTGCGGATTGAAGCAATCCGTCGGGGGCACGGTCTGACATGGCGCAGCTTTCGGATGATTGCTTCGCCTTTGGCGGCGAACTGATGCAGACCGCCGAAGCGCTCGCCCTGCTGACGGAACGTCTCGACGTCGTCGTGGGTATCGAGAACGTCGATCTCCGCCACGCCGCGGGACGGGTTCTCGCCGCCGATATCGTCTCGGGCCGCGCCGTCCCGCCCCACGATAACGCCGCGGTCGACGGCTACGCGGTCCGGTTCGAGGATCTTGTCGCCGACACCGATACAACGCTGTCCCTCGCCGGGCGCATCGCCGCGGGCGAGATTTCCGACCGGCCGGTGGGCGCGGGCGAGGCGATGAGGATCTTTACCGGTGCGGCTATGCCCGACGGCGCGGATACGGTTCTGATGCAGGAAGACTGTCGCACAGAAGACGGCACTGTCGTCATCCCGCCCGGCATCAAACAGGGCGCCAACCGGCGCTTCGCGGGCGAAGATATCAAGACGGGCGAGACGATCCTGACCACCGGCACCAGGCTGCGGCCGCAGGAAGTCGGGCTTGCCGCCTCTGTCGGTCACGCCACGCTATCGGTATTCAAGCCGGTTCGCGTCGCACTGTTTTCGACCGGTGACGAGGTCCGCGATGTCGGCACCGACCTGCCGCCGGGCAGCATCTACGACGCCAACCGCTATTCGGTCGCCGCCGCACTTGAACGTCTCGGCTGTATTGTCGACGATCTCGGTATCCTGCCGGACAGTTATGACGTGATCCACGACACGCTGAAGGATGCAGCCAGCGGCCATGACCTGATTATGACGTCGGGCGGTGTCTCGACCGGTGAGGAAGATCATGTGCGCGCGGCAGTCGGTGCGCTCGGTCAGATGCATTTCTGGCGGCTCGCCATCCGGCCGGGGCGGCCGCTCGCGCTCGGCCAGATCGGCGCAGTTCCGTTTATCGGCCTGCCAGGCAACCCCGTCGCCGTGCTTGTGACGTTCATGCGGTTCGCCCGGCCGGCAATTCTACGCCTGGGCGGCAACCGCGTCACCGAGCCGAATTCCTACCGGGTGCGCGTCGGGTTTCCGGTCAAAAAGAAACTCGGACGGCGCGAATGGCTGCGCGTGCGGCTGGAACGCGATACGGACGGCGCGCCGGTGGTACAGAAATTCCCGCGGGACGGCGCGGGAATCCTCACCTCCATGGTCGATTCCGACGGACTGGTCGAACTTCCCGAGGAATTGACTAGCCTGGAGGCCGGAACCATGGTGGATTTTCTCCCCTTCAGTGAGATTGGATAATGCAGGTACTTTATTTCGGCTGGGTACGGTCCCGGATCGGCATCGGCAAAGAAGAGCTTTCACCGCCCCAGGAGGTCGCAAATGTGGCCGACCTGATCGACTGGCTCAAAGCAAAAGGCGGCGGGTACGCCAATGCGTTCGAGGATTCCTCAGCGCTCCGCGTGGCCGTGAATCAGGAAATCACGCCGCTCGACACGGCAATTTCAGATGCGGACGAAGTCGCCCTGTTCCCGCCGATGACCGGAGGCTGAACAGATGATCAGGGTACAGACCGAAGACTTCGATATCGGCGCGGAAATCAGCCGCATGACCGACGGCAACACCGAGATCGGCGGACTTGCAAGTTTCGTAGGACTTGTGCGTGATTATGCCGGCGACGATAAGATCAGTTCCATGACGCTGGAACACTATCCCGGCATGACCGAGAAACAGCTCGAACATCTCGAAGCCGAGGCGCGCGAACGCTGGTCCCTGCAGGATGTGCTGATCATCCACCGCTACGGCGAATTGCTGCCCGGCGACCGGATCGTACTGGTTGTCACCGCGTCCGAACACCGCGAAGCATCGCTCGAAAGCTGTCAGTTCCTGATCGACTGGCTGAAAACCAAAGCGCCGTTCTGGAAGCTCGAAGATCGCGAATCCGGCGCAGAATGGGTCGAATCCCGCGAAGAGGATTCAGTCGCCGCCGACCGCTGGGTGCGGGTCACCGAATCCTGACGACACTCTGGCTTGCGTTACACCGGACAATAGTTTGATTGAATCCCTCGCCCCTGTGGCGAGGGTCCACGGCAAACCGAAGTACGACGGATAAATGGACCCCCGGTACAAGACCGGGGGAATAATTTCTCGTCAAAACTATTGCTGGACGACGTTGCCAGCCCTATTCCGCCGCTTCGCGATCCTCGCCGCGAACAAGGCCGTCATAGTCTTCAAGCAGCGTCTTGGTGATCTCGCCCGGCGTAAACCGGTAATCGTCGATCTCGCTGACCGGGGTGACCTCCGCCGCCGTACCAGTAACGAACACTTCGTCCGTGTCGGCAAATTCTTCGGGCATAATCATCCGTTCGATCACTTCGATATTGCGGCTTTTCGCAAGGCCGATAACCGTCCGGCGCGTGATCCCGTCGAGGAAGCAATCCGGGGTCGGCGTGTGAATCTTGCCATCCTGGATCAGGAAGATATTCGCGCCGGTGGATTCGGCAACCCAGCCGCGGTAATCGAGCATCAACGCGTCGTCATAGCCCTTGGCTTCGGCTTCATGCTTGCTGAGCGTGCAGATCATGTACAGACCGGCCGCCTTGGCATGGACCGGGGCCGTTTCAGGCGATGGGCGGCGCCATTTCGACGTTGTCAGCCTGATGCCGCGGAGCCGCGCTTCCGGTGAGAAATAGGACGGCCATTCCCACACCGCGATGGCAACATTGATCTTGGTTTCCTGCGCCGACACACCCATCATCTCGCTGCCGCGCCACGCCACCGGGCGCACATAGGCATCGGCAAAGCCCTGGGCAGCCACCGTGTCCAGCGTCGCCTGTTCCAGTTCTTCGAGCGAATAGGGAATTTCGAACCCGAGCTCGAGCCCGGAATCGATCAGGCGCTGGGTATGTTCGCGCAGCTTGAAAACTGCGCCGTTATAGACCCGCTCGCCTTCGAACACGCAGCTCGCATAATGCAGCCCGTGCGACAACACGTGCAGCTTGGACTCCTTCCACGGCACCAGGGCGCCGTTATACCAGATGTCACCATCCTGTTGATCGAAGCTCGCCATGGCTTTTATTACTCCGCAGCTCGTCCTAAAGACATATTGTTACGATTGTGGGTTGCAGTAAGTAACATTCAGAGGCATATATGTCAACATGACTGACATAAAATCCGGCATTAATCCTCTCTTCCTCCGCGAAGAGGATCTCCGCCAGGGAATAGAGCTGCTCTATTTCGCCTATCGGGATTTCACGGCGGAGCCCGATGCCATCCTCGCCGAGATCGGTTTCGGCCGGGCGCATCACCGGGTCATTCATTTTGTCGGCCGGAATCCGCGTGTTACCGTGTCGGAACTTCTCGCCATTCTGAAGATTACCAAGCAGAGCCTGTCACGCGTGTTGGGCCAATTGGTGCGCGAGAAATTCATCGTCCAGCACGAAGGCCCGCAGGACCGCCGCCAGCGGCTGCTGGAGTTGACGCCGAAGGGCGTCGAGCTGGAACGCCGCCTGTCGGACTCTCAACGCCGCCGCTTCGCGGACGCCTATCGCAATGCCGGCGCCGAAGCGGTCGAAGGCTATCGCAAGGTTCTGATGGGCATGATCTCCGAAGAAGACCGCAAGCGCGTATTCGGACCGAAGACGTCGGACGACGACTAGCGCAACCGGCAGCAACACAGAGGAGCCCGCCATCATGCCAACTGCAACCAAGACCGCTCCCCCGGCGGCGCGCCTGCCGGCAGAACCGATGAAGCCGACCGTCGATCCGGCGGACTGGACAGGTGAGCAACTGACCTTCGCAGATGACTGGCAGTTCCATCTTACCGCCGCTGAAATTGCGGAGCTCGATGCGGCCGTCGCAGGGGTCCGTGAACGGGGTCTCGATATCAAGGACATCACGCTTGCGGATTTCCCCCTACCGACCCTGGAACCGAAACTTACCCAGTTGAAGAAGCAGATTTTTGACGGCCGCGGCGTCGGCCTGTTGCGCGGCGTTCCCGTCGACCGCTACGATATCGCCGAAGCGGCCGCCGCCTATTGGGGGCGTCGGCTTGCGCATCGGAGGTCCGGTATCGCAAAATCATAACGGCCACCTGCTCGGCCATGTCTACGACCTCACAGGACCGTCGCGAGATGGCCCCTCGACCCGAGCCTATCACACGAGCGCCTACATCAACTACCATTCGGATTCCTGAGCAGTCGTAGGCCTGCTGTGCCTGCGCTCGGCGAAAACAGGCGGGCGCAGCTCGGTGGCAAGCTCGGTTACGATCTACAACGAAATGCTGAGCCGCCGTCCCGACCTGGTCGCTGAACTGGTCAAACCGTGGTACCGCGACCGCCGCAACGAAATTCCGCCGGGCAAGGACCCGTGGTTCGAACTACCCGTGTTCTGCTTCGCGGAGGGTTATTTTTCGTGCAGCTGGTACAATTACTTCATCCGCTCGACACAGTGGTTCGATGCCCTGCCCCGCTTCACGCCGGCGCAGATCGAAGCACTGGACATGATGGACACCCTCGCCGACGAACTGAAACACGAAACCGATTTCAGGCCGGGCGATATCCAGTTCTTCCACAACCACGTCATCGTTCACGGCCGCACAATCTATGAGGACTGGCCGGAGCATGCGCGCAAACGCCACCGTTTGCGGCTGTGGCTGGCAACACCGGGCGGCCGCACGCTACCGGAGACCACACGGAACGGTATGTCGTCCTGAAACCGGGCCAGAGGCCCGCCGGTATCATCGTTAAAAACATGGAACTGAAAACGCCACTCGCGCCAGAGTAATATTCGACGTAGCCGCGCAGACAGGCTATCAACGTCCGGCGAAACAAAGCAACAACGACCCAAGTGCAGGAGAGAATCTATGGCCCAGGCCGAAGCAAGACATATTCTGGTTGATACCGAAGAGCAGTGCGCAGAGCTCAAAACCCAAATCGCCGGCGGCGCTGGTTTCGCCGACGTTGCGAAAGAACATTCTTCCTGCCCGTCGAGCGCCAATGGCGGCGATCTCGGTTCGTTCGGCCCCGGTCAGATGGTCCCGGAATTCGATCAGGTCGTGTTCAGCGCCCCGGTAAACGAAGTCCAGGGCCCGGTGAAAACCCAGTTCGGTTATCACCTGCTTGAGGTTACAAGCCGCACGGATTGAACGTTCGGTGACGGTGCCGGGCGGCATTTGAGGAAGACGAAACCGGTAACGCTACACCGTAATCTTGCCTTCCAAACACAGTACCGCCTGGCCGCCGATCGCGACGCCGTCGCCGCGATCTTCACAGACCAGCGCACCACCACGCTTTGAAAGCTGGCGTGCGTCCAGCCTGTCTTTGGCCAGCCGCGCCGCCCAGTAGGGCGTCAGCATGCAATGTGCAAACCCGGTTACGGGGTCTTCCGGCACGCAGAAAGACGGCCCCAAAAAGCGCGATACGAAATCACAGATGTCGCCGGGTGCTGTCGCGATCACGCCGCGCGGGTGCAACGTGGCCAGCGTGTCCATATTCGGTGCGAGCGCAGCGATGTCCGCTTCAGTCTCAAACACGGCCACGTAATTGGGACCTTCAATCACTTCCTCGGGTACAGCACCCAGGCCGTCTGCCAGCGCCGGTGGGCAATCCACCGCTGGGCCGGGATAGGACGGGAAGTCGAGATACATCAGCCCGTCTTTCCGAGAGACGGTCAGTTCACCGCTGCGGGTCTGGAACCGCGGAATATCTGCATCCGCCGTGAAACGTTCAAAAATCAGAAAGGCCGAAGCCAGTGTCGCGTGGCCGCACAGATCGACCTCCATCGTCGGGGTAAACCAGCGAAGATCGTAACCATCGCCATTGGCGACGAAAAAGGCGGTTTCGGCGAGATTGTTTTCAGCGGCAATCGCCTGCATCACATCGTCGTCGATCCATGAATCGAGCGGACAGATCGCCGCCGGGTTGCCGCCAAACACGTGATCAGTGAACGTATCGATCTGGAATATGGCCAGCTCCATCGCCGTCATCCGCCCCCGAACGGTCCGGTCGTATGCCCATGGTCGATAGGGCCGTGCCCCGCCCCGAAGCCCGGTGCGCCTTTGATCGCGGCGATGACATAGGCCTGCGCGCGGCCCACGGCGGCAGGCAGCGGCATCCCCTGGGCAATCCCGGTCGCAATGGCCGACGCCAGCGTACAGCCGGTACCGTGGGTATGGGCGGTCTCTACGCGGGTGGCCTCAAACAGGTGGAAGCCGTCCTCGTCAAGCAGTACATCCGTCAAATCGTTGCCCTCCATGTGCCCGCCTTTGAGAACGACCGCGGCAGGTCCCAAGGATTTCAGGTTCTCCACCGCCGCTTTCATATCGTCGAGGGAGCCGATCTTTTCACCCAGCAGGGTTTCGGCTTCCGGAATATTGGGGGTAATCACATGGGCCAGCGGCATCAACCGATCGCGCAGCGTCACGACCGCTTCATCGGCCAGCAGTGAAGCCCCACCCTTGGCGACCATCACCGGATCGACCACGACGGGGATGCCCGCCGCTTCGGCTTCGAGCACGGCACACACGGCTTCGATCACCTCGGGGCTATGCAGCATGCCCGTCTTCAGACTGTCCGCACCGATATCATCGAGCACGACGCGCATCTGTTTCTGGATGAAGGCGATATCGACCGGGTACACATCGTGCACCCCAAGGGTGTTCTGCGCGGTCAGCGCGGTAATCGCGGTCGCGGCAAATCCTCCCAGCGCGGTAACCGATTTGATATCCGCCTGAATACCCGCGCCACCGCCGGAATCGGATCCGGCGACAATAAGAATTCGGCCTTTCATGGAATGCGTCAGCCCGACACTTGCTCGATCGCGGTAACGATGTCGGTCACCACGCCCTGAACCATTGTCGGGTCTTCGCCTTCCGCCATCACGCGGATCAGCGGCTCGGTACCGGATTTGCGGATCAGCAGGCGGCCGCTATCGGCCAGCCGGCCCTCGCCGGTTCGGATCGCATCGACCACCGTTGCATGATCCAGCGGCGGCGTGCCGGAAAAGCGCACGTTTTCAAGAATCTGCGGCAGGGGTTCGAATTTTCGGCCGACCTCGCTGAGCTTGCGGCCGGACTGTACCATCGCCGACAGAACCTCCATCGCGGCAATCAGCCCGTCACCAGTGGTGGTGTAGTCGCTGAGCACGATATGGCCGGATTGTTCGCCACCGACGTTGAAGCCTTCGGCGCGCATGTGCTCGACGACATAGCGGTCCCCGACCTGCGTACGCACGAGATTCAGCCCGAGGCCTTCGATGTATTTCTCCAGCCCGAGATTCGACATCACCGTCGCGACAACGCCGCCGCCGGTCAGCCTGCCGGCTTCGTGCCAAGATTCCGCGACCGTCGCCATCAACTGATCGCCATCCAGCAGCTTGCCGGTTTCGTCCGCAACCAACACCCGGTCGGCATCGCCGTCGAGCGCGATGCCGATGTCGGCGCCGTGTTCGCGCACCATGCGGCACATGGTTCGGGTGTCGGTGCTGCCGCAGTATTTGTTGATGTTGAACCCGTCGGGTTCCACGCCGTAGGTGACGACATCGGCGCCCAGTTCCCACAGCGCGGTGGGCGCGACCTTGTAGGCGGCGCCGTTGGCGCAATCGACTACAATCTTCAACCCGTCGAGACGCAGGCCGCGGGGAAACGTGTTTTTGACGAATTCGATATAGCGGCCTTCGGCATCGTCGAGCCGCTTGGCCCGGCCAAGATCGGCGGATTCGGCAAGCGCCGAGCTCATCTCCGCTTCGATCATGCTTTCGATCTGTTCTTCGGTCTCGTCCAACAGCTTGTAGCCGTCGGGGCCGAACAGTTTGATACCATTGTCGTGGTACGGGTTATGAGACGCCGAGATCATCACGCCGAGATCGGCCCGCAGGCTGCGCGTCAGCATGGCCACGGCGGGTGTCGGCATCGGCCCGACCAGAATCACGTCCATCCCCATGGCGGTAAACCCGGCCACCAGCGCCGGTTCCAGCATATAGCCGGACAGTCTTGTATCCTTGCCGATCACCACGGTGTGGCGGTGCGCCCCGCGGGTAAAAATGCGCCCTGCGGCCATTCCCACGCGAAGCGCGATCTCCGCCGTCATCGGCTCCGAATTCGCCGATCCCCGGATGCCGTCAGTGCCGAAATATTTACGTGCCATTACATGCTGTCCTGCCCGCTCTTATTTACCGATCGTCAGCGGGGTGCCGCCGTTATAGCAAGTAATCCGGCGGTATTCACGTCTTGTCGTTCACGGGTCTGCGGCGAAACCACCAGTCCAGGCCATCCAGACCGCAATAGCCTGACGGACCGCCGCGACATCGTGAACCCGGTGAATCTGGACCCCGCGCTCCAACGCCATCAGAGTTGCGGCAATGGTACCGGGCAACCTGTCTTTGGGATCGGTGACCCCCGCAATCCGGCCGATAAAGCTCTTGCGCGATACCCCGATTGCAACCGCGCAGCCAATGCCATGAAACACCCCTGCGCGCGTCAGAATATCCATATTGTGGCCGTCATTCTTGCCGAACCCGATACCGGGATCGACGGCGATCCGGCTGTGCGGTATCCCCGCCGCGACACAGGCCTCGACTCGTTCGGAGAGCCACCGGTAAATATCGACCGAGGCGAGGCGGTATTCCGGCGCCTGCTGCATGGTTTCCGGCGTGCCTTGCATATGCATCAGGATGACGGAGACGCCTGATTTGGCGACGATCTCCATCGCCGCGGAATCGCCGGCCAGCGCAGTAATGTCATTGACGATTGCCGCACCTGCCTCTATCGCCGCGGTCATGACCGCGGCACGCCGCGTATCCACCGATACCGTGATCCCGGCCGCCACGGCCGCGTCGATCACCGGCACAACCCGGGCAATCTCTTCCGCGACGGTCATGGGTTCCGCCCCGGGGCGCGTGGATTCTCCGCCGATATCGACAATCGCCGCACCGTCATCGGCATGCTTCAACGCCCGGTCTATGGCCGCATCGCGATCAAAAAAATCACCGCCGTCGGAAAAACTATCTGGCGTCACGTTGACGATGCCCATCAGTACCGCGCGGGACAGGTCGATCCCGGCGAAAGCCGGCCGGGGCGCCGTCAAAGAGGACAGTTCATCCATGCCGTCACACACTGGCGCGATCGTGCTATCGATCCCGTCCATGCCCGGCGTCAGTGTCTCGATCAGGCTAAAGGCCACTGCACCGTCCGCCAGCGATTGCGCAGACCCGGCCCGAACCGCGCGCTTGGCAGCATCGCCGGCCAGCAGTCCGAGCGGGTTGCGTACGGCGTGCCCACCGTCCGAATGCAAACGACCCCGGCCGGGGCCGGGGTCGCTGGACTCGATTGTCATGGTTGCGGGGGTGACCGGTTTCAGGTGCCCGGCTGCGGTTCCGGTTCCATACCACCGGTACCTTCGCCGTCATCCTTGGCCTTCTTGCCCGATGTCGGTACCGAAGACTTGCGGCCCGATCCGGCGGGCGGGTCGTCCGCCGACGGCCGGAAGATATCCTCACCGTTCAGCAGGGCATCGACTTCCTTGCCCGACAGGGTTTCATACTCAAGCAGCGCCTGGGCAATCGTTTCCAGGTCGCCAGAACGCTCCTTCAGGACTTTTCGCGCCGTCTCTTCGGCGTCCTCGATCAGCAAGCGAATCTCGGAATCGATCAAAGCCGCCGTATTGTCGGACATGTTTTTCTGCTGGGTAACGGAATGGCCCAGAAATACCTCTTCCTCGTTCGCCGAATACCGCAACCGGCCGAGCTTGTCGGAAAAGCCATACTCGGTGACCATCGCCCGCGCGACCCGGGTCGCCTGCTGGATATCGCTGGAAGCGCCGGTGGTAACGTTATCCTTGCCGAAGATCAGCTCCTCCGCCACACGGCCGCCAAACATCATCGCCAGCAGTGACGTCAGTTCGATTTTGGACTGGCTGAGCTTGTCGCGCTCCGGCAGCGACATCGTCAGACCAAGGGCACGGCCACGGGGAATAATAGTGACCTTGTGCAACGGATCGGACCGGGGAACAGACAACCCAACCAGGGCGTGCCCGGCTTCGTGATAAGCGGTGAGTTTTTTCTCGTCTTCGGTCATCACCATCGAGCGCCGCTCGGCGCCCATCATGACCTTGTCCTTGGCATCTTCGAATTCAGCCATGGTCACCAGGCGCTTGTTCTTGCGCGCCGCAAGAAGGGCGGCCTCGTTGACCAGGTTGGCAAGATCGGCGCCGGAGAAACCGGGGGTACCGCGGGCAATAACCTTGGCGTCCACATCGGGCGCGAGCGGCACCTTTTTCATGTGAACCTTGAGGATCATTTCGCGACCGAGCACGTCAGGATTCGGCACCACGACCTGGCGGTCGAAGCGGCCGGGCCGCAGCAGCGCGGGATCGAGCACGTCGGGCCGGTTGGTCGCGGCGATCAGGATGACGCCTTCATTCGCTTCGAAACCGTCCATTTCGACAAGAAGCTGATTGAGCGTCTGTTCGCGTTCGTCATTGCCGCCGCCGAGACCGGCACCGCGATGACGGCCGACTGCATCGATTTCATCGATGAAGATAATGCAGGGCGCATTCTTTTTGCCCTGTTCGAACATGTCGCGCACGCGGCTGGCACCGACACCGACAAACATCTCGACAAAGTCCGAGCCCGAAATCGTAAAGAACGGGACATTCGCTTCGCCCGCAATGGCGCGCGCCAGCAAAGTCTTACCGGTACCGGGCGGGCCAACAAGCAGCACACCCTTCGGAATTTTGCCGCCGAGGCGCTGGAATTTCTGCGGATCGCGGAGGAATTCGACAACTTCTTCAAGTTCCTGCTTGGCTTCCTCGATACCGGCAACGTCCCCGAAGGTGACCCGGCCGGACCGTTCGGTCAGCAGGCGTGCCTTGGATTTGCCAAAGCCCATCGCCTTGCCCCCACCGCCCTGCATCTGGCGCATGAAGAAAATCCACACACCGATCAGCAGCAGCATCGGGAACCAGGAAATCAGGATATTGACCAACGAGGGCGAACCGTCATCGGTAGGTGCGGCGATGATCACGACACCGCTTTTATCGAGCTTGTCGACGAGATTGGGATCGTTCGCCGCGTAGGTCGTGATTTTCCGACCGTCCTTGCGAACAGCGGTAATGCTGCGTCCTTTGATCGTCACTTCACTGATCTGGCCGCTCTGAACTTCGGCCAGGAAGGTCGAATAGGGAATGCCGGCCTGCCCGCTGCGGCTCGACGGCTGCTGGAACAGATTAAACAGTGCCACCAGCAACAAGCCGATGATGACCCAGAGGGCGAGATTTTTACCGAAGTTATTCAATGATCCTGCTTCCCGAAAGACGGCCGGCGCCTACCTGCATCCGATGCGCCGTCACTTACTTACTCGATATCGAATATGTATTAAATAATGTGCCTGAACGGTTAATCAACCCAAAACGGCCGCCCTGTCAGCACGGGTTCACTGCGAAATTGCGCAATTTCGACAATATTATCAATGAATTGTTTTGCACGATACTGAAGGTGCGGCACTTCGACCACATGACCGTCCGCCCAGAGCGCTGGAAGCGCATAGCGCACCGGGCCCGGAATCGACCGGAATCCGGCGGTCCCGGCGTGTTCGGCAACCTCCTGCCAGCCTGCCTCGCCCAGGACGCGAAGTTCCAGCGACTTTTCCACTTTCTCGGGGACTTGACCGAAAACGATGTCAAACCGGCCGTCCCAGACGCCCTGTTGACCGCTCACAGGCGATATTCTGTCCTCGATCGTGCGGTATTCGCGGCGGATTACGAGGGATTCCTGCCGCAGCCCGATGACGCATCTGCCGAGCGTCCGCGGGCGAAACGCGGCCCCCCCGAGGATATGTCCCATCAAGCGGTCGAGGCGTTCTCGCCGGGCCGCATAATCCTGGCCACCGACAACGTGGATCAGCACCGACACAAGCCCGCGGGCGCTGTCGGGATCGGCGGCGACCAGCGCCACACGGTCGATTTCGGCATATCCTTCGGCATGCAGCTGGGCGATTTCCCGCGCAAGCCCGGCAATCCTTGTTTCCCGCGCCGCCCGCAGCGTCCCGAAAACCCGCGCGGTGCCCGCAATCGAATGCGCGGAAATACCCTGTGTTTCCAGGTCTGCTACGGTATCGCGCAGGCGGACGCGGGCGTATCGGCGGTCGGCGTTGCCTGGATCGGTCACAGGCACCAGGTTCTGCGCAGCCACCGTAGCGGCAATACGCGCCCGGGAAACCGTCAGTAACGGGCGGATCAGACGCAATCCGTCGCGATAGGCGACCAGCGGCATGGCCGCGAGACCGTCGACGCCGCTACCGCGGTTCATCCGCAGCAGAAACGTTTCGGCCTGATCATTTTCCGTGTGTCCGACCAAAAGTTCCGTGCAGGCGTTGCGCCGGCACCAGTCGGATAACAATCCGTACCGGGCATCCCGCGCCGCGGCCTGGATCCCCTTGCGGGGTTTGATGCCCCGCCAGACCAGCGTTTCATGCGCAACGTCTGCTTCCGCACACCAGGCGGCAACCTGTCGGGCTTCGGCTGCCGATTCCGGGCGCAGGCCATGATCGACCGTTAGGGCTGTGAGGGTACCCAATCGTTCGGCGACCCAGCGCCGGGCAAGTGATGTCAGGGTCATGCTGTCCGGACCGCCAGACAAACCGACGGCCATCCGCGGCGCCACCGGAAACGGCCCGGCGGCCTGCATTAATTCGGCAAAATCATCCGGTGTCAGGGCGGGAGCCGCAGCTCCGTTCAACGGCACTTGGCCCGGCGCTGCTCCCGCTGAACGCGGGCCTTCAGGCGGGGCGCCGATTTGGGAAACGTGCTCAACAGGCGCGAATAGGCAGTACAGGCTTCCTTGCGCTTTTTCAGGCGTTCGAGCGACATCCCGAGCTTCAGCAGACTATCCGGCGCCTTATTGTTTTTCGGAAAGGTCTGAAAACCTTCGGCAAAGGAAAACGCCGCGTCCTGATAGCTTTTGCGGACGTAGTAGGTCTCGCCGAGCCAGTAATAGGCGTTGCCCGTCAGCTTGTCCTTGGGGTTTTGTTCGATAAACGCCTTCAGGGTGGCTTCCGCCTTGGCGAAATTCTGCTGTTTGAGCATCAGCGACAATGCATAATCGTATTGTTTCTGAGGCGTTCCCGCCGGCAATACACTTGGCGGCGGGGCGGCCGCTATTAAGGCAGGCGACGGAACAGTTGATGCAGCAGGGCGCGGCGGCAGGGGCGTCACAGCAGCAGGTCCGCGCGGCGCGGTAACCGCCAGGTTTTTCGGGATCGTCCCGAGCACGCGGGGCGCGGTACCACGGGGCGCTGTCTGCGCCGTTGGCGGCGGGCGCAGAACAGGCGCCGCTGCAGCCGGCGGCGCAGGCAGACGGGCAGCGGCGGCAGGCGGGCGCAGGGGGAAGCCGACACTGAACTGCGAATTTAGTCCCTGCGCTCCACCAGTGGCGGCCGGAAGTGACGCGGCCGGCAAAATCGGTGCGCCGCCTTCGAGCGCGGTCAGACGCCGATCCATATCGGAGATCAGTTTTTCGAGACGTGTATTGATCTGCTGGGTGCGAAAATCGATCTGCTCAATACGGCCGGTGAGCCGCTGCAATTCACTTTCGAGCTGGGTGAGCCGGATCAAATTACGCCCGGCGCTGCGCGGATCGGACGCTGGCCGACCGGCCAGCGAGGTCGGTGCAGCAGCGGGTGGTGGCGCCTCGCCCTTATAGACCTGGCGCTGCAGGGTGGAAATCTCACGCTGCAGCCGCTCGACACGATTCAGCAATTCCTGCATGCCGGTGTTCTGGGCGCCGGCCGGGATCGGTGCGATGGCAACAGGCCCTAGCGCGACAAAAACGGCAAGTGCCGCCGCCGGAATACGACGGTTCAGAATCTTACTGGCCCTCATGATTTCATGCCGCTGCGTAGCCCCAGGATACAAAAATCAGGATACAGGTATCAGAATCCAACGGAAACATGGCGAAATTATGACGTCCCGGTGCGGTATGAGGACGCGACGCCCCCGACCGCAGCGCTCAGCCCGTAGCGCCGTTGACCACTGTTACGGCACGCCGGTTGCGCGACCACGCCTCGTCGCCGGAAGCCGGATCGACAGCACGTTCCTTGCCGTAGCTGATGGTCTTTACCCGGTTCTCATCGATACCAAGGGCGATCATGTAGTCACGCACCGAATTGGCACGGCGTTCGCCGAGTGCCAGGTTGTATTCACGGGTGCCGCGTTCGTCGGTATGACCTTCAACCGAAATCGTGACCGACGGAAACCGCTTGAGCCAGATGACCTGATTTTCAACCACTGTCCGCGCTTCCGGCGACAGATCAAACCGGTCAAAGCCGAACAAGACTCGGTCGCCGACATTTACGACAAAGTCTTCCGCACTCCCGGGGCTTTGCGCACCGACCTGCTGACTGACGACACCGCTGGATACCGGACCGCCGGTGCCCGCCTGTCCGGCAGACGCGCCGGACGTGGACCCATCGCCGGTCGCGCTGGAATTTACTTCCGGTGACGATTCACAGGCTGCGAGTGCCAGGCCGGCCAGTGCACATATGACATAAAAAAAGCGCATCAGATTTTCCCCCAATTGAGGTTCGGTAAAGTGTTGGAATATCGCAGTGTTATTGCGGCGAATACTAGTAGTGGCTGTCTGAAATCACAAGATTTATCAAAGGTTTGTGGCACAAATTTTCGCGATTTCAAATAGAAACTTCGGTCGTTGATTCGTGTGGCGTTTCTTGCGGCACCCGTCATGATCATTTCACCAACGGCGACCAGGCCGGATCGGATCCGCCCGACGGAGTCACGATCTGGCGTTCATTATGACCGGTCAGATCGATCGAATAGAGTTTGGCAGAGCTGCCGTTCCGGCCATTACTGCGGGTTTCACGGAAGAACATCAACACGCGACCATTCGGCGCCCAGGTCGGTCCTTCCACCAGGTAGCCGTTGGCCAGCAACCGTTCGCCGGATCCGTCGGGACGCATGATTCCGATCGAGAACACGCCCTTGTTGTTATGGGTGAACGCTATCAGGTCGCCGCGCGGCGACCATACCGGGGTCGCGTAACGGCCTTTGCCGAAACTGATCCGTTTCACGCTGCCGCCGGTTCCGTTCATGACGTAAATCTGCTGCGATCCGCCGCGGTCGGAATTGAACACGATACGGCGGCCGTCCGGCGCATAGGACGGCGAGGTATCGATCGACGGATGCTTTGTGAGCCGGGCGACCCGACGGGTCCGTAGATCCATCGAATAGATCTCGGAATTGCCATCCTGCGCCATGCTCATGATGACCTTGTTACCATCGGGCGAAAAGCGTGGCGCAAAGGTCATGCCGGGAAAATCGCCGATGATTTCCTGCTGCCCGGTATCGATGTTGTAGAGATAGACCCGCGGCTTGCCCGCCCTATATAACATATAGGTGATTTCCTGCGCTGTCGGTGAGAAACGCGGTGTCAGGACCAGCGCGCGGCCATCGGTCAGGAAACGGTGATTGGCGCCGTCCTGATCCATGATGGAGAGGCGTTTGATGCGCCGGTTCGACGGACCGGTTTCCGAGATATACACGACACGGGTGTCGAAATAGCCGCTTT
>Ga0315321_10000665_pt1 | contig 25915 bp, 20 predicted proteins | sample M180m21515metaG_FD_203464 | JGI IMG/M metagenome (GOLD analysis project Ga0315321, IMG submission 203464) | Ammonia-oxidizing marine archaeal communities from Monterey Bay, California, United States - M1 80m 21515 | ecosystem: Environmental > Aquatic > Marine > Intertidal zone | place: USA...
TCGCCATGCAAGAAGGCTCGCTCTACGACACCTACGTCGACTGGTACCCCCTCCTCGACCCGCGCGAAGACCACGCCGAGGAGTGCGCCGACTTCTTGGGCCACTTCGCAGCAGTGCTTCCGGAGGGGCCCGCCGACCTGTTGGAGCTCGGCGGCGGCGCGGGCAACAATGCCACCTTCATGAAGACTCGCTTCAGCTGCACAGTCACCGACCTGTCCCCGCAGATGTTGGCGCTTTCCGAAGAAGCCAACCCGGAGTGCGCCCACCTCGTGGCCGACATGCGCGTCATGCGACTCGACCGCACCTTTGATGCGGTGCTCATCCACGATGCCATCTCCCACATCACCACCCGCGAAGGCGTGCTGGAGGCGCTCCAGACGGCCTTTGTGCACACTCGGCCCGGGGGCGTGGCCCTGGTGGTGCCTGACTGCGTGAAAGAGTCGTTTGTGGAGTCCAACGACGCCGATGCCAGTGAGGGCGATGGGCTGGGAATGCAGTTCACGATGCGGTGCTGGGATCCTGACCCCAGCGACGAAATCTTCATCACCGACTACGCCTTCTTGCTGCGGGATGGCGGTGGGGTGCATGCGGTCCACATGCGCCACGAAGAAGGGATGTTCTCGGTGGACACATGGCGCGAGCTCATCGAAGCGGCCGGATTCGAGGCCGAGTCGGTCTCCCGTCAGCTGCCCGAAGACGCCCAGGATGGTCCGTATTGGGACCGCATGTGGCTGTGTCGGCGCCCCTGACCACCTCGCTGGCCGGAATGGGGTGCGACCGGACCTACAGCAGCACAGCGCGCACTCTGGAGCGCTTCACGCGGCCGCGTCTGAGGTACTGCAGGGCGGCCTGAGCATGGGCGCGATCGATGGCCACCCCGCAGGTGGTCTGACGCAGCGTGATGGTGCCGATGGCCGTGGGGGGAATCCCACCGTCTTTGACGAGAGCACCGAGCAAGTCGCCCTTTCGAATCTTCTGGGAACGGCCCGCGAGCACCAGCAGAGTGCGAAATTGGGGGGGCTCGAACGCGATGCGTCCGGTCATTGGGGGGTGGGTCTCGATGCGGCCGCCGCGGTGGTCTTCGATCTGGGTGAGGCGGTGCTCCTCTCGGGTGCCGGCCACCACGCTGACCGCGAGTCCTCCCTTGCCGGCGCGCGCGGTGCGGCCGATGCGGTGCACATGGCTGGTGGGGTCGGGTGACAGCTCGGCGTTGATGACCAGGGGCAGAGCGTCGAGGTCGAGTCCGCGGGCGGCGACGTTGGTGGCCACGACGACCTGCACACTGCGGTTGGCGAGCTGGAGCCAGGTGTCGTCGCGGTCGCGCTGCTCCATGGCGCCGTGCATCGACAGCACCGCGCAGCCCCGACTGCGCAGGGAGTCGGCCAGCCCGTCGCAGTCGTTGCGGGTCTCGCAGAACACGAGCGCGGACTCGGGCTGATGGTGGCTCAGCAGGCGCGCGACTACGGCGTGGCGCTCGCTGGGAAGGCAGCGCACGACGGCTTCACGGAGAACGTCTGTGTCGACGGCGCGGTCGACGCGGGCGAGCACGGGATTGCGCTGAGCCTCGGCGCTCAAGGTGGCCACGCTGTCGGGAAAGGTGGCGGAAAACAGCAGCCGCTGGGACTTGGCTGGCACCCGGTCGAGCACCAGGCGCACCTCGTCGCGAAAGCCCATGTCGAGCAGGCGGTCGGCTTCGTCGAGCACCAGCACCTTGAGGTCGGTGGGCACAAGAGTGTGGCGGCTGAGGTGGTCGACGACGCGGCCGGGGGTGCCGACGATGACCTGGGCACCGCGCTCAAGGGCTTGTTTTTGCGGTCGGAAGGGGCGTCCGCCACAGAGCACGGCCATGCGGGTGTTGGGGAGCCGTCGGGCCAGTCGACGCAGCTCATCGGCGACCTGCTCGGAGAGCTCTCGGGTGGGACACAGCACCAGCGCTTGAGGCTGAAGGGCGGTTGTGTCGATGTTCTGGAGCAGGCTGAGACCGAAGGCGGCGGTCTTGCCACTGCCGGTGCGGGCCTGGCCAAGCACGTCGGCGCCATCGAGCATTGCGGGGAGTGCGGCGGCCTGGATGGGGGTGAGCGTGGTGAAGCCGGCGAGCTGGACGGCTTCGAGGAGCTCGGGGCGGAGGGCGAGGTCGGTGAAGGACATAGAGGCTGGTAGCATTCACTGGCGTCCCAGGCCCCAACACCGCATAGTGCTGGCCCCAAGGAATTCCCATGCGTCAGACTTTCCCCTTCGCCCACCCTCGCCACAAGCCAGCGCAGGCCGTCGCCCAGCTGAAGAACCGGATTCGCAAATACATCAAGCGGGAGCGGCGCAAGCCCCTGCCCGAAGGTGTCGATTACTGGGACTTTGACTGCAAGATCGGTCCGAGTGAGGATGCGGCAGCGGACGCGCACCTCGCCGAGCTCATTCCGAAGCTGGATGCGCTCAACGCCGAGGGCAGCACCCACGTTTACGTCGAGATTCTTGCCAAGCCGGGTATCCGTCGTCGTCGGGAGTCGATAGAGGTCGAAAAATAGGCGGACAGGGGTGAGGGACCGTGGGCTGAGTGCTCACAGATGTCCTCTGCTCTGTGTCTGTGGGAGGCCCAATGGCACATTCTTCGTACCCGACCTTGGCGGAGCTGGGGAGCGTTCTGGAGGTGCTGGCGGCTGACTTCGCTCAGCTTGTGGAGCTTGAGACCATCGGTCACTCGACGGAGGGCCGGCCCATCTGGCTGGTGAGCCTCGGGCAGCGCACTGCGGGGCGGGATGAACGGCCCGCTTTCTGGCTCGACGGCGGCACCCACTGTGCGGAGTGGGCCGGCGTGGTGGGCGCACTCGATGCTCTGGAGCGGTGGACTCAGCGCGCCAGCACCGACCCCCGCTTTGCCGATTGGCTTGGCCAACACACCATCTACGTGGTGCCGTGCATCTCACCGGATGGCTACGCTTCGATGATGAGCGGCGCGCCCTATCTCCGCAGCACTCTTCGACCGCCCCCTGATGGCACCGTGCGCACGGGCTGGTCCCCCGAAGATATTGATGGCGACGGCGTTGTGCGCCTCATGCGCTGGCGTCATCCGGCCGGAGCATTTGTCATCGACGAAGCCGTGCCGCTCCACATGCGCTTTCGCACTCCGGACGACGATGCCGCCGAGGCCTTCTTTGTCGCTGAGGAGGGGCAGTTTGTGGAGTGGGATGGGGTGCGGTGGACGGGTGCGAAGCGGGAGTTTGGCCTCGACCTCAACCGCAACTTCCCCGGTAGCTGGCGACCGTTCACGATGTTTGGAATGGATGCGGGTGCATTTCCAGGCAGTGCGCCCGAGTCGCGCGCGCTGGTGGATGCATTGCATGCGCGTCCCAATGTGTCGTCGGCCATGTCTCTGCACACCTTCACAGGCGCTCTGTTGGTCCCTCCGTACCGGGCTGACACACCCTTAGGTCGCGGAGATGTGGCATTGATGGCCTCTCTTGGCCGGGACTGTGTCCGAAATACCCAATACGCGGCCATTCCCGTGTGTCCCGACTTTACATACGACGCGGCCAATCCGATCGGCGGGGTCTGGGCTGACTCGCTGGCCACTGTGTTTGGTGTGGCTGGCTACACCCTTGAGATCTGGAACCCCTTTGCGGCGGCCGGCATCGAGATGGACAACGTGGCGCACTTCTTCCGCGACCCCGATCCCGACGTGCTTCAGGGGCTCGTGGCCCACTTCTCCAGCCAGCCGGGCACCCGTGCTTGGCAGCCTGTCGACCATCCCCAGCTCGGAGTGGTGGAGGTCGGCGGCATCGAGATGCAGCGCACGGTACGCAATCCACCGGATGAACGGCTGGCGGATGAGCTCGACACCGTGTTTCGCATCATTGACAGGGCGCGGCGGGTACTGCCGAAGGTGCGGTGCACGGTGACCGTGGAGGTCCGGGGCCCGGAGAGTGCAGACTTGCTGATCATCGTCGAGAACCTCGGCTACCTGGGCACTGCGGGGATAGAGCAGGCCGCCATTCTGGGGCGTGTACCGGGGGTGCGGGTGGAGGTGCGGTCCGAGCATGCTGCGGTGGCCACTCACGACTTGGGACAGCTGGATGGCTGGGGGCAGACTCGAACGGGAAGTGGCTCCATGCCGCTGTTGCCGGCTCTTCCGGCGCGGGGACATCGCACGAGTGTGCGGGTGCGGGTGGACGGCCCTGGACCCTGGACCGTGGCGTGGCACAGCGTCCGCGCGGGTCGGGGTGAGCTCGTGGTCTGCCGCTGACGGCTACAGCGGCTCGCTGGAACGCGCAGCTGCGCACGATTTGCGGCGCGCGGCGGTCGGCACCAGCAGCTCTTGCACCCAGGTGACGTGCTCTAAGCCCTCGATCCCGAAGGTCTCGGGTCGCTTGCGGGTGATGTGGGCGGTGCCGAAGAGCACGTCCCAAAGGAACAGGAAGTTGCCGTAATTGCCTTTGTAGTGGGTAATCCCGTCGGACTCATGCAAGCCGTGGTGCGCCGAGTGGGTGGCGGGGGTGGAGATGAGGCGCTCGACCACCCACATCAGGCGCGGAAAGCGATCGTAGAGGGGGGCGTCCCAGGCCACGCTGGAGTGGGCGCCGATGATGACGGTCATCTTCAGCACCACATACACCGCGTAGACCCCGCCAAAGCCCCAATAGATGGCCACACCCGACAGCCAGAGGCCCGGCATAAACAGGTAGTAGATGAGGTGGTTGCGGTAGACGACCCGCACCGACAGGTAGCCGGCAGAGTGGTGGGCGCGATGGAGTGGGTACAGCCACGAGCTGTGGGACAGGCGATGCCAGCCGTACTGGGTGAGGTCGTCGACCAGCAGGAGCAGTCCAAACATCACGCCGCTCGGCAGCCAGGCGAGCATGCCAGCGGAGTCCGGCACGATGCCTTCAGCGAGTGCGCTGGCAAGTGTGAAGATGAGAGGCACCACGAGCACGGGCAGCACGGTGGTGCCCGCAACGTCGAGAATGAGGTCCTTTCGGCTGGTCTGCTCGCGAAACCAGAAGCGTCCGCGCACCAGCTCAAGCACCGCGAAGCCAGCGAAGATGAAGGTCACGAGCCTCTTGGCGTTGTCGAAGTCCATGGTCTGATCTTAGCGGCTCAGCTGCCGACTATGGTGTCCGCGCAACGAGTCTGGGAGCTCCCGATGTCACAAGTCTGTGGTCCGGTGACCCACCCCACGCTGGCCGATGAAGGACCGGGCCGCATGGCTGTCCGAGGTCCTGGGATAGCGAGAGGAGCTGTGCGTGCGCTGGGCGGCTGGCTGGGATGGTGCGTCGTGTGGGCGGTCGTGGGCTGCGGGGACCACGACGACGCCTCGTCGTCCGCCGCCGATGCCCGCTTCGATGCGCTGTCGGCGGAGCTGGATGCCCTGCGGGGTGAGCTGGCCGACACACGCGCCGAGCTCGCAGTCACCCAGGCGGCCCTCACTGCAACCTCGGAGCACACGGGGGACGAGACGACTGGATACACCGACGAAGATGCCGTCGCAGCGGTTCAAAACGACGACCCCTGGTCGGACCCCGAGCGCGGCAACCTGCGGTATCTGTGGAGCGGAACCGACTACGGCTACCAGTGGCTGGCCGATGGGCGGTGGACGATGGACAACCGCGCCGACCCCGCCGGAGCCCCCTTGCGCCACGAGCTGGTGCAGATGTTTCACGAGACGCCCGAGTGCCTGAGCGACTCCGAGTGGGCGGACTGCGACACCACCACCGCGCAGAAGGTCTACGTCAACGGTCCCCGCATCACCGACAACGACTGGTCTCCCGAGGGCTTCGCTGCAGCTGCCGTGCGCCGATACCACACCCACGCCAGCGGGCTGTTCCTCGTGTCGTTCGGCCAGCTCGCCAATGTCACCGACCACCCCTACGGTCTGATTCCGCCCAGCGGCATCCACCTTGAGCCCCATGGCGCCCACCAGGCACTGCGCATCGACGGGGTGGGCAACTCCGGCGACAATGTGCGTATCGAGACCACTCTGGGGTCCACGGGCATCGCCATCTATGAGTCGCCCGACCCCGGCTTGTATTGCGAGTCAGTGCGCTCGGACTGCACCGAGTCCTACCCACTCTACCTGCGCGGGGGGCGGCTGCATCTTGAGGACCTCACGGTAGAGCGAAGCCTGTTGGACGCTCGTGGCGCGGGCGTTGCGACCCTGGGCACCACCAGCCTGGGCATCGAACCGTTCTACTCTTGGTACACCGACGCTGCGACGGGTCTGCCGGTCCACTGCACCTGGAATGAGACGGTCACCGAGGACTCTGTGGTGCGAGTGTCGGCCTTTTCGACCTCGCCTGATCTGCTGACGGCCCACAGCTACGCCATTGTCGACATCTGGGGGCCAGGGGATGCTCCTGCGCCTTGCACGGCCTCCCAGAACATCAAGACCAACGCGTCCGGCGTGTATGGCTACGTCTTCGACGCCGCTCTGACCGCTCAGGGTGGCTTCTCCGTGGCGATTCTGGGGTCCATGGACACCGTTCTGTACCCTGGCGACTGGGACGAAAACGACCGCCCATCCTTCTCTTTCGAGGTCGTGGACGCCTTGGTACCATGAGCACGATGTTGCGCGCCATCTGTGGCTTGGTCGTCGCGGCGGCTCTGCTCCTCGGGGCGGAGCTGGCACTGCGGTCGGCGCTGGGGCCGCCTCCTGCCGCCATTGCCGTCTACGAGGCGATTGGTGAGTACGACCACTTCCTGCAGTTCAGCGGCGACAAGGTGTCTCGGGCCTACGGCCAGGACATCCTTCCGGACTTCCCGTTGACGTCGGACGGGCCGCGCATCGCAGTGCTTGGAGGCAGCTCGGTGCATGGCGGCTCTCCGGGGGTATCTGTTCACCAGGAGTTCCCGGCCCACATCGCCCGGCAGCTCGACGTCGAGGTTCTCAACTTGGGCGCGCCTGGGCTCGACAGCCACGACCTGGTGCGGCTGCTCGATGAGCTGGAGCCAGTGAGCTTGTCGACTCTCGTGGTGTACGCCGGGCACAACGACGTCGGAAATGCCTACTTCGAGGACCGCTATGGCGACGTGCAGTCGGCTGTCTTCGCCCATGTGCATGGCGCGGCTAGCCACCTCCAGCTCTATGCAAAGCTGTCTCGGGCGGTGCGCCCGCTGACCGGTAGCGACCGCCGGTGGAGTGACGAGCCGGTCCGGGAACGCTCCGGTGAGCTCGATATGACCGAAGAGCGCCGCGTCATCACGCTGCGGGCCTTCGAAGCCAACCTGGAGCGCATCGCTTGGCTGACGGAGCAACGAGGCATTCAGCTGGTGCTGATGGTGCCGGTGTGCAAGCTGATGGCGCGCCCGGCCCCAACGGACTGCGCGCCTGGAGAGTGTCCCCGGGCGCGCTTGTCCCGGGCGCTCAGTCTGGTGGAGTCCGACCCGAGTGGTGCGGTGGCCATCCTCCAAGACGTTCGAGACAAGGATGTCTTGGCCATTCGGGCCCCCACCGTCGTGCAAGATCTGGTGCGCTCGGTGGCGGCCCGTCACCCCCACATCCACCTCATCGACACCTTTGTGGACCTGCCCCGCGACCGGGTCTTCGACATTCCTGACCGACAGCTGTTTACCGATCCCGTGCACTTTTCCCGCGACGGGCATCGCGTGATGGGAGAGCTGGTGTCTCGTCACCTGGAAGCTCTCGAGTAGGCGGGGTCAAGGGTGAGGGGCCTGGGGTGGTCCACCGACGGCTGGATGGGTGGATGGGGCGAAGATGCCGAGAGCGCGCAGAAGAATTTCGTGGACGGGTTCTCGGGTGGCCAGGCCCTCCGTGAGGGTGCGACGCCAGCGTCGGGCCCCTGGGATGCCGGCGTAGAGGGTGAGCATGTGGCGAGCGAGGTGGGCTGGACGGTCTCGCTCACCGGTGAGTGTGGCGGCGTAGTCGGCCATCTGGCGTACAACCCTCTCGCGGGCCTCCAGCGGGTCGGAGGGAATGCCGAGGGGGTCGCGGTCCTGACCGAAGATGCGGGTGTCGGCCTCGGCAAAGCGCATGGGGTGGTCGTAGGCACCGCGACCAATCATCACGCCGTCGACCTGCTGGAGGTGGTGCTCCACTTCGCTCAGAGTGGTGATGCCGCCGTTTATCTCGACCTCAAGCCCAGGGCGATCTTGCTTGAGACGCCACACCTCGGCATGGCGCAAGGGCGGCACAGTTCGGTTTTCCTTGGGCGACAGTCCCTTGAGCCAGGCCTTGCGGGCGTGCACGGTGAAGCGGTCACATCCGGACTCCGACACTCGGTCGATAAACGCGAGCATGTCTTCGTAGCGGTCGACCTCATCGAAGCCGATGCGGTGCTTCACCGTGACAGGGATGGCGACTCGGGCGCGCATCTGGTGGACGGCATCGGCGACCTTGTCGGGATGTCCCATGAGCGCGACACCAAAGCAGCCGGCCTGCACACGACTCGACGGGCAGCCCACATTGATGTTGACCTCGTCGTAGCCGAGGTCTTCTGCCATGTAGGCACACTCTGTGAGCGCAGCAGGGTCGTCGCCGCCGAGCTGGAGCGCGATGGGATGCTCGGCTGGGCTGTATGCGAGGAGGTCGCGGCGGCGGCCATGCAGCACAGCCGCGGTCGTGACCATCTCGGTGTAGAGCAGCGTGCAACGCGTGATGGTGCGCATCATGCGGCGGTAGTAGCGGTCGGTGCGCTCCATCATGGGCGCTATGGATAGCTTGGGCGTGGAGGTGCGCGGGCAGATGGGTGGAGACATGTGGTGGACCTAACTTGCGGAGTCGGCTCGCTCGATGGGGACGGCGGGTCGGTCCCCTCGAAGCACGTCGAGCAGCTCCGCGGTGGACAGGCGCGCCGACGTGCCGGCCCCTAGCTGCCTGGCTCCTCCGCACAGATCACAGCAGGTCGCGCCAGTAGCCCTTGCCCACGATGTACCAGCTGATGGCCAGCACCTCACGAGAGGCCCCCCAGATCCGGTAGTGAAGGGGGGAGTCGACGCCCACAGTGTCTACGGTGTCGAAGTATCGGCCAAACACATGGCGGATGCGGTGGGTGTGCCAGGCGTCGCTCACGACCACGATGTGTTGGAATTCGCCGAGAGTCGCAGCATATAGGGCGTTTTCTTCGGTGGAGGTGGACTGGGTCTCCAGCAGGATGGCCTCCTGGGGCACCCCCTGGGCCGCTGCGCGCGCAGCAGCGACCTCGGCCTCACTCGGGGCATGGTCGCCGACCCCGCCGGTGAACAGCAGCACGGGCGCCACATGGGCCTGGTACAGGGCCACGCCGCGGTCGGTGCGCGCCGCAAGACAGTCCGAGGGCACGCCGCCTTCATCGACACTGCAGCCCGCGACGATGATGGCGTCGACATCCCTGGGAAGAGGGCTGTGACCCGTGAGGTCAAGAAGCAGAGCGCAGCCCGCCCAGGCCAGGACGCTTGCCGTCGCGATGCCGACAGCAACGCGACTTAGGGGCAAACTGGGTCCGTCCAGCTGTCTTCGTTGTCGGACTCGTCGCACTCATCCTGTTCGCCGATGCCCGACGCGGTCCCATCATCATCCACAATGACCCGCAGCCCGTCGGTGCCGAGGGCGTCCGCCGAAAACACAAAGCTCAGGCTCGCGGTGGAGGTGCCGCCTTCGACGGCGCCCGGGCGCACCTGCTGGTCGATGAGGGTGAGGGTGCCTCCGTCGTCGGCGTAGAGCGACACGGTGACGTCCTCTTCGCTGTCGACTCCACCATCGTTTTCGAGCACGACGGTGGCCTCGACGAGACCGCCATCCTCGCAGCTCGCTGCACACACATCGACGAAGACCGGACGCAGGTTCATCGCAGCGGTGTCCACAGCAGGGCGTGCTCGGTAGACGTTGTAGACCTGCCACCAAGGGGTCGGTGTGGCGGGCACACTGCCGTCGGAGTTGATGTTGGTGACGGCGAAGTCGTGGGTGTGCCAGGTGGGGCCGGCCTTCATCCAGCCGCTGCCGTTGTGGCCAAATACCGTGATGCCCGACCAGCCGCTCATCCAGTAGTTGTTGGACCCGATGATGATCTCTGCGGAGCCATCGTTGTCGATGTCGGCAACCGAGGGGTACTCCCACAGGGTGCCGCTGGCGTGGCCGCCTTGGCTGAAGTTGACCGAGCCGGTGGCGCCATCGAAGATGTAGAAGGTGGCTTGGTCGGCGAAGAGAACTTCGTAGGCCCCGTCACCATCGACATCGTAGCCCGAGCATGCCGCAAGCCCCGACGAGTCATCGATGGACTTGCTCCACAACACGGTGCCCGTCAGCTCGGAGACCTGGAAGGTGTTGGAGGACGCCCATCCAATCTCGGCATCGCCGTCCCCATCGAAGTCCGCCACGCAGGGGGCGCCAGGCTGAGAGGTGCCGACCCGGGAGAGGCTGAGCTGGGTGCCGTCGGGGTCGTACACGCCGAGGTAGCCGCCGCCCACCATGATCACTTCGCCCTCGGGATCGCCATCATAGTCGACCACTGCGGCCCAGTGACCGTAGCTACCTGCAAAGCCGGCTGACCAGAGATAGTTGCCGTTGCTATCGTAGACGGCGTCGCCGTGGATAATCTCCTGGTAGCCGTCCTGATCGAGGTCGGCGGCGGTCGGAATCCAGTAGGGGACGTAGCCGGACGCCGGACCCATGCCCGACAGCTCAAGCGCGCCAGTGAGGCCGTCCACCACGATATCTTGGGCGAGTACCTCGGGGTTGCCGTCGCCGTCGAGGTCCGCCACCGCCACCTGGGGATAGTAGGCGTAGGAGTAGCCAATGGAGGAAGACGAGCGCCACAGTAGGGTGCCGTCGCCGTTGTATGCGACGGGATGTCCGCTGGAGTCGATGGCGAGAATATCGGTGACGCCGTCGTTGTTGGCGTCTGCGAGGGCCACACCTTGCCAGGGGCTGACCCCGGTGGCGACCCAGTGCTCAGCTCCGGTAGCGCCATCAAGTGCGACAATCACGCCGGCGTTGGTGTTGTAGTCGAAGGCCACGACCGCGATGGTGGGGGTGTCGCTGGAGTCGACAGTGCCGTCTCCGTTGGTGTCGACCAGGTGGCCGACGGTGGGCACGCTGATGACCTGCTTCGTGTTGGTAGCGGTGGACAGGTTGCTCCACTGCCACTCGATGGTGACGTCCCAGGGGTCGGTGACCACGACGTCGGGAGTCAAGCAGGTGTCGTCGATTGTGACGGTGCCCGCAAGCGCGGTCGCGGCTTCGCAGGACTCATCGACGCAGTCGGCGATGCCATCGCCATCGGTGTCTGGGAAGCCCTCGTCGATGTCACCGTCGCCGTCGTCGTCTACGCCGTTGCACACTTCGGTGGGTGTCGCGATGCCGCTGCCGGTGTCGTCGCCCGTGTCGCCGCCATCGTCAGTGTCGCCATCGGGATCGTCCCCGTCGTCGTCGTTGTCGTCGTTGCCGCCGGGCTCTGGGTTTTTTTCCGGACTAAAGTTGTAGTCGGAGCAACCGGCTGTCAGTACAAGCAGAGCTGTGAGGATAAAGAGGGGGCGACGAGTCATGCGGGCCAACCGGGGTGGGGGAGTCGTGTGTAAACGTAGTCGACCTGAATCCGACCCGGGGCGCGATGTCACCGCGACTTCGATCTGCATGGAACCTGACATCGGGTCTCGCTGAGATCGACTATGATGCAGCTTGGTCCCTGGGGGCGCCATCGGCTGGTGCCTGCGACTCGGAAGCCCCTATGCAAGGCAGTTCATCTTCGGTTCGCTGGATGCCTTTCCTCGCTGCGGGGGGCATTGGACTGCTCGCGCTGTCTGGCTGCGACAACGGCATCGGGCTCCAGAGCCTGGGCGGCCCGCTCAAGATCGGCGACTCGGGCGACGTCGCCGGTTCGGGGGGCTCGGATGGCGCCACCGACACGGGACTCACGGGCGACGATGGTGGCTCCAGCGGCTCCGGGTCCAGCGGCTCCGGGTCCAGCGGCTCCGGGTCCAGCGGCTCCGGGTCCAGCGGCTCCGGGTCCAGCGGCTCCGGGTCTAGCGGCTCCGGCGACGATGGCGGCTCCGGCGACGATGGCGGATCGGGTGATGACGGGGGGTCCAGCGGCTCCGGGTCCAGCGGCTCCGGGTCTAGCGGCTCCGGGTCCAGCGGCTCCGGGTCGGGGTCCACCGATGCGGATGGCGATGGTTACCCTGCCTCATCGGACTGCGACGACTCCGACCCCCGCATCCACCCGGCGGCCTCCGAGGTCTGCGACGGCCAAGACAACGACTGCGACGGGGCAGTCGACGCGGCAGACAGCAGCCTCACCGACGGACGCACCGGCTACCTCGACGCCGATGGAGATGGCTGGGGTCTCAGCTCGTCTACGGCTACGGTGTGCAGCGAGTCCAGCGGCTACGTCTACACCTCGGGCGACTGCGATGACTCCCTGTACGCTGTCAATCCTGGCCGGACAGAGGTCTGCGACGATGGGCTCGACAACGACTGCGACGGCGGTGTCGATGATGGCCCCTCCTGCAGCCGCAACATCGTCGGTGCGTTTGTCATCCTCTACGGCTACTCCCAGTTCTTCTCGGGCTCCTACAACTGCGGTCTGCTGTGGGACTACACCGGCAGCGAAGACACCTCGGTCTGTCCGGGCTGTGACTTCGTCTTCGACATCAGCGCGGTCTACGACAGCAGCGTGAGCTTCACCGATGGTTCGTGCTCGGGGATGACCAACTTCACAGCCACCTGGGCCTACGACAGCAACTATTATGGTGGCACCCCTTACTTCCTCGAGTACTACGCTGGTTCGTGGAACCCGATCTCATCGGATACTTCCTACAACACGTCGACGGGCTATTGGGAGTGGAATGCTGGTGTTCTCGACTACCCATACAGCTACTGGTACTGGACTTACTACTACACTTATTACCAGTACTCGCTCGCCTACGTGTACTGAGCCATCCGTCCGGGAGTCCCGATGTCCCACCGCCTGACGCCCTTGGTCCTCTTCTTCGCGACCGCTTGCAGTGGTGGCCTCACCTCCTGGGACGACAAGCTCGCCGACACCGCGGATGAGGGATTCGAGCCGGGCGACACCGACACCGGTCTCGCCGGCTCATCCAGCAACGGCAGCGGATCTGGCGGCGACGGTGGCGGCTCTGGCTCGGGCTCGGGCTCGGGCGACGGTGGATCGGGCTCGAGCGGTGGCTCTGGCTCCGGGGATGATGGTGGGTCGGGCTCGGGTGGCGACACCAGCGGCGGTGACACCAGTGGCGGCGACTCCAGCGGCGGCGACTCCAGCGGCGGTGACTCCAGCGGGGGAAGCTCCAGCGGGGGAAGCTCTAGCGGGGGAAGCTCCAGTGGTGGCTCGACTGGCGGGACTGGCTCCACGGGCTCTTCGGCACGCGGTGTCTATACGGTCGACCAGGCCATAGAAATCTACCCCGGCTACTACCCGTGCCACCTCGAGTGGGACGTCTACATGACAGCCTCGTCGACGTACTGTTCGGGCTGCGACTTCGTAATGGACGGTAGCTTCAGCTACAACAGCTCGGCCAGCAGTATCGGTGCGTCCTACTGCGGCACCGGGTCGAGCTTCAACGCCACACTCGCGCAGCACAGCAGCTATTTGGGCTGGTATAGCGCCGCGCTCTATTATTATGGCGGGCTTTGGTACGTGTTGGACTACTCGTCCTCTTACTCGGGCAGCTCGTGGCGGTGGGGCGGGGGCTATGTCGACTACTACTACCTCGACTGGTACACCTTCTACGGCTACTACTACACCAACTACTCAAGTATGTCGGCGTCCATCTACTGAATTGACGCGCACATTCGGGCCGGTTGAGCTGTCTCGACCGGCCTTTGTTGCGCACGGTCTGAGCGGCCCTACTTGACCTCGACCTTGGCTCCGGGCGCCAGCTTGAAGCTCGTGGCCCGGCCCTGTCGCGCGCGCGCAAGCACTGCTGCGGGGTTGACGCCGGCCTTCATGAGGCTCTTGCGGGTGCGGTGGATCAGCACGTTGAGGTCGGTGCGGCCGCGATTGGCGTTGCCAGGCCAGATGCTGGTGAGGAGAACATCGTCGGGGATGAACTCGCCGGGGTCGTACTGTCCCGGCGGACCGAGCAGCGTCGCCAGCAAGCGCGCTCGGAGCTCTGGAAGCGACACGGTCATGCGGTCGCCGTCTGCGAAGCCCAGCGAGATGCGGCCACCATTGGGCAGGAACTCGAACAACACCTCGGTGGGGTGGGGCGAGCGGGGACGCAGCTGGGTGGAGTCCTCGCCGCCGCCGCTGGCGTCCTTGAGCGTGATGGAGGTGGACCCGATCGAGATCTTGTCGTCGGAGTCGATGACTTCCACAGCGCCGGAGTGGAGCTCGTCCTCGTTGAGCTTTGCGGCCGAGGTGAACTCCACCGCCATGCCGCCTTGCACCGGATAAAAGCACAGCGCGGCGGGGGGCCAGCCTTCGACAATGAGGTCGTCGCCGTCGACTCCGCCAATCGTGAAGGGCAGCTGGCGCAGGCCGTAGCTGTTGGTGTCGGGGTGGACCACGACCCAGGCCGGCTCGGGGCGACGATGGCGCCTGTCGAAGGGCGCGTGGACCATGAACACACCGCCCGGCACTTCGATCGCCTGTCCGTGGCGCACGAGGGTCTGGCGGTCGATGCGCTTGCCGTCGACCCGAGTGGGGTTGCGGCCGAGCGCGATCAGCTCGAGACCGCGGGTGGTCGGCATCAGCAGGGCGTGGTGGTGGCTGGCCCGAGGGTCGTTGAGAACGATGTCAGAGTCGTCTCTTCGGCCAATCAATACCCCGCGCGAGCTCACCCGCAATCGCACCCCCGTGTCGCGCACGAGCCAGACGCCTGGGCGGTCACTCGACATGCCTGGGTTTCGCATCTGTGGGGCTCCTTGGCCTGGGGCCGTCACCTTATCCTGCCGCCTGGACTTCGGGTCCCTCGCCGTTCCTACGCCGCCTTCCGAGCCCGGTCCTGTCAGACGGGCTAGTGCGACCGGCCGCCTGTCCTGAACCCGGCCGGAACCGCGTCGTGCTCTTCAACTCCAAGATCTTCATTGCGTTTTCGGCGCTGGTCTTCCTGCTGTACTACCAGCTGCCCCAGCGGGCGAAGATCGTGTTCCTGCTGGCGATGTCGTATGTGTTTTATGGCTTCTGGGACCCCTGGCTGCTGTCGCTCATCATCTTGTCCACGGTGGTCGACTGGACCTGCGGCCGTGGCATCGACAAGGCCTCCGGCGACGATCACAAGACCCGCAAGCTGTGGCTGGGCCTGTCGCTCGTCGTCAACCTCGGCCTGCTGGGCTTCTTCAAGTACCACGACTTCTTCGTGGGTGAGCTCATCGGCGCGGTCAATGCGGTGGGCGCGGACATCGAGCGCGAGCGCTGGCTGCTCAACCTCGTGTTGCCCGTGGGCATCAGCTTCTACACCTTCCAGACGATGGCCTACACCATTGACATCTACCGAAAGGAGATTGTCCACGAGCCCAGCCTGGTGCGCTTTGCGCTGTATGTGAGCTTCTTTCCACAGCTGGTGGCCGGCCCCGTCGAGCGTGCGCCGCACCTGTTGCCCCAGTTCCGACGACCGTTTCGCATGTCGCGCGGGATGGTGCGGGAGGGCGTGTTCCTCATCCTGCTGGGGTTTGTGAAGAAGGTCGTCATCGCCGATCGTCTCGCCAACTATGTCGAGCCCTACTACAAGCTCGAACGGCTGGGCCACTCCATCACAAGCTTCGAAGCCGCGATGTCGCAGCTGCTGTTCACTACGCAGATCTACGTCGACTTCAGCAGCTACTCCGACATCGCCATCGGGCTGGGGCTGCTGCTCGGGTACAACATTCGGCCCAACTTCAACCTGCCGTTTGTGGTGCCGAGCATCCCGGAGCGCTGGCGTCGGTGGCACATCTCGATGAGTCACTGGTTCCGCGACTACATCTTCATCCCGCTGGGCGGGTCGAGAAAGGGCACGTGGCGCACCCAAGCCAACATCTTAGCGGTGATGTTTCTGTCGGGACTGTGGCACGGCGCGAGCACCACTTTTGTGGTGTGGGGCCTGCTCAATGGTCTCACGATGGTCACCCACAAGCTGATTCGTCGGCCGCTGAAGCTCATGAGTGGGGTGGCGAAGAAGAATCGGGTGTCGGAGCGTGTCTACTTCTATATTTGTTGTTGGAACACCTACTGCACCATTGCGGCCATCAACATCTTCTTTCGGTGTCCGGACTGGCCGACAGCGCGGGAGTATGTGGATGCCATCTTCCTTCGCGGCGGGTCGGAGTACTTCGCGGTGGTGTTTGACCCGATGAGCTGGCCCGCGGACTTCTTGTATGGTTCTCTGTTTACGCTCTTTGTGTTTGGGGCCCATGAGTCGCAGCGGTACTTGAAGAGCAAGGAGTGGGTCCTGGCGCACCCTGTGCGGTGGGGGCTGGTGAGCTTGGGGATGTTCTGGGTGGTGATTACCTTTGGTATCAAGGGTCCCCAGTTTATCTATTACCAGTTTTAAGGAACAAGCCCGTTGGATTCCGATGGGATTGGGGTCTGGATTCTCAGGTTCTTGGGGACTGCATCCTCTGGGACGGTCGGCGGTGGCGACCTGCGGTTAGGGGCGCGGGCATGACCCCGCTGAACGACCGCCCGAGACTGCGCGATGCCGGCCTCCACCCGGCACTGTCCTCCGGAGCCTCTCTGGCCGGACTCCGCGCGCAAATCGACCACATCGACCACCAGCTCGTGGCTCTGCTGTGTGAGCGACTCGACGTGTCGGCGCGCATCGGCCACTACAAGGCGGCGATGGGTGTGGCGCTGCTCGATCTGGAGCGCGAGCGGGAGCTGGTAGAGCGGGCCACAGCGGCGGTCGAGCCTTCGCATCGCGATGCGATTCGCCACCTCATCGTCCACATTCTGGCGGAGTCGAAGCGCACCATGGCTGCCGAGACGGTCGGCCCCCGGGCCCCGAAGCCCGACGACCCTGCCCCCGGGGCGTCGAGCAGGTTCACGTTCGACGAAGTAGGTGAGTCGTCGAACGCAGAAGCGCCATTCGGATAAGGAAGAGGGTGGAGGTTCGCCCCATGGGTACGACCGCGCCTCGCGCCATCCGATCCTGGCTCTGGTTTGTCTTCGGCACCATCGTCGCCATGACGCTCATCGGCGGCACCACCCGTCTCACCGGATCTGGCCTGTCCATGGTCGACTGGCACCCCTTGATGGGGGCCCTGCCACCCATCGGGCAAGCCGCGTGGCTCGAAGTCTTCGCGCGCTACCAGACCTCTCCGCAGTTCGAGCTGGTCAACCACTGGATGACGCTGGACGACTTCAAGAAGATCTTCTTCTGGGAGTACCTCCATCGCCTGTTCGGACGGGGCATCGGGCTGGTCGTGATGGGCCCGTGGCTGGTGTTTCTCGTGCGCCGGCAGCTGCGCGGTATGCTCGCGGCCAAGACCCTCATGCTGATGGTGCTTGGGGGCCTGCAGGGCGTGCTCGGCTGGTACATGGTCAGGAGCGGCCTCGTCGATCGGCCGGAAGTCAGCCACTTCCGCCTTGCCGCCCACCTCTTGCTCGCATTTACGGTGGCCCAGTACACCGCGTGGCTGGCCCTGGGAGTCGGTGCGGACAAGGTCGAGGTACAGAAGGCGTCGGTGTCCACCACGGGCCTGGCTGTGGCCTTGATGCCGCTGGTGGTGCTGCAGATTGTCTACGGTGCGTTCGTGGCGGGCACTCGAGCCGGGCTCTACTCCTCCACCTTCCCCGACGTCAACGGCCACTACCTGCCCGGTGCCTTCGTCGAGGCCAGCGGGGTCGTCAGCTCGTTGCTCCACGGCGTTCCGCTCATCCACTGGACCCACCGCTTCCTCGGCTGGCTCACGCTGTTCGGGCTGCTGGGCCTGGCGTGGAAGCTGCGGAGAGAGGGGAAGTCCTGGCTGCGAAGACCGGCGGGCGTGCTGGGCGGGCTGGTGACTCTGCAGTTTTTGCTGGGCGTGTTCACAGTGATGTTCAGCGTGCCCACGGTGCTGGCTGTGGCCCACCAAGGTGTGGCCTTGCTGTTGCTGACAAGCCTCACGTGGGTGGTGCACCGCTGCTTGTATGGGGGCACAGCAGCGGCTGGCACAGCAGGCTCGCCATCCCGATAGGGGCTTGGTCCACAGGAGGACCGCCCACCATGGCCGGAGCCACCCCTTCCCTCCCGTCGTCGGTGCCCAAGCCCCCTGCGGTCTCCATCGTTGGGGGCGTGCTGGCCACCGTTGTGGTGGTCGCCATGGGGCTGGCGGCTGCCCTTCTGGTAGGTGACCCGCGGGGCGTTCCTCTTCACAGCTGCACCGCCACGCTCGACCTGCGCGAAGACACAGTGTCGGTCACGTCTTGGGGAAGTACCCATGCGGAGGCCCAGGAGGCGGCCTGGACCGATGGGCGCATCCTGTCTGAGCTGGTGTACTTGGCGCAGGTCCAAGAAGCCTTGATGACCGAGCCGGTGGCGGAGCTGCCGTACTTCGACGACCTCACCCGTGCGCGCCCCTTCCCCTTTGCGGTGGAAGTCGGGGACTGTGGACACCGCAAGGTGCCGGGGGACCGGTTTGCCGTCCTGTGGCCCGGCGGCGAGAGGCTCATCCGAGACACGCCCGCTGCGGCACTATCCGCCGCTCGTCGGAGGACCTGCGGACTGGCCTTGCGGACCGGCTGGAATCGACTGCGCGACTTTTCGTCTGCCGGCAGCCTGCTCCGCGACGACTTCGGCGACTGCTGGACCGCGCCGGAGCCTGTGCTCGAAGTGCTTGAGGATGCCCAAGTGGAGACTGTGTTCACGGTCTGTCGCCTGCCGGACGATGAGCTGCGCGCACGCGCCATCGGGGTGGGCTCCACGCCGGACGATGCCCGGGAGGCCGCTCTGCGTGGCCGGGCGCTCGCCCAGGTGCGGGTCGGCCACACGATGGCGTCGCAGGCCGCTCAGTCCTCCGCGGAGGCGCGGCTGGGCCTCGTGGGAATGGGCTTTCAGAAGGCCGTCAGCTTCGTGGTTCCGGTTGAAGCCGGTGAGGTGGCGGCCGCAGACTGTCGCCAGCAGCTGGAGGGGGCGCCGATCGGTCGTCTCGCGGTGGGCGATGAGGTGTCCGATGAGTTTGATCGTCGGTGCACTACTCGGGCCGTTGCTTGGCCTTCGGTCGATACGCTCGCAGAGCTTCCGGCGGCCATTCAGGGGGTGTGCGATGTCCAGCGCAGCGAGCGCAGCCGTCACCTGGTCACACTGATGGAGGGAACCACAGGCGAACGGCGGGCGGTGCTCGGTCATGCGGGCTGGGGCGTGCTTGCGAAGTGCGAGGCGATGTGCCGCACGGCGGTGGTGCTGCCGGAGGCCGAGCTGGAGTCGGTTCGATAGCGCTTGCGGGGTGCCTGCGACGCGTTGCCGCTCTGGGGCGACGTGTGGGATGGGCCCCTTCAAAGGTGGTAGCCTGTCGGTCAATCGCTGCGGGGATCAGCGCGGGCAGGGGGACCCTTTCCCGAAGGACTGTCCGCGCCCTCTGGCATGCGCCACCTGCCCCATAGCTGTAGGGTTTCCATGCTCGCCCTTTGCACCACCCCCGACGGTCCTCAGCTGTGTGAGCGACCGTCTCCCCAGCCACCGCCCGGCTGGGTGCGCCTGCGCGTGGCCATGGCCGGGGTCTGTCGCACCGACATCGACGCTGCCAGGGGGCATCTGGAAGTGGAGTCTGGACGTGTGCTCGGCCATGAGCTGGCCGGCTTCACCGAGGACGGGGTGCTCGTGAGTGTGCGGCCGCGGCTGCAGGACCGGCGCTTCCTTGGCGTCGACCTCGACGGTGGCTTTGCCGAAGAGGTGGTGGTGCCTGCCCGCGCGCTGGTGCCGTTGGCTTCCGACATGGACCTCCGCCGCGCGGCCTTCGTCGAGCCCGCTGCCGCTGCTCTGTCGGTGCTCGACGCGGTCTCGAAGACCTCGGGTCGGGTGGCGGTGCGCGGTCACGGACGCATTGCGGAGCTCTGTCGGCGGGTGCTGAAGATGGCGGGAGTCTCGCTGATTGATGATCAGCAGGGCAATCTCGATGTGCTGGTGCTCACGGGCATAGCGGGGGTGTGCGATCTAGAGCCTGTGCGCGATGGTGGCCTCGTGGTGCTGAAGGGGCGTCCTTCGGCGCCTGTTCTGGTGGACCAGCGGGCCATTGTGGAGCGCGGCCTGACTCTTCGCGGGGTGGACTACGGCGACTTTGCCCACGCTGCGGAGCTGCTTGCCTCGGGGGCTCTGCCGGTGGACGACCTGTTCGCCACTCCGCTGCCGCTGTCCCGGTTTTCGGAGGCCTTCGCCGCGGGAGAGCACCGCAAGAACCTCCTGATACCCGGAGGCTGAGATGTGCGGCCTGGTTGCCACCTTGGGGCTGCAGGTGCCCATCTCCGGCGCAGTGGCCACCCTGTCCCATCGCGGCCCCGACGGATCTGGCGGCTGGCGGTCCCCAGATGGGCTGCTCGCCCTGGGTCACCGCAGGCTGGCCGTCGTGGGCGGACCGACCGCGACCCAGCCCGTTGCCCATCGCGGCATCGCGGCCGTTCTCAACGGGCAGCTCTATGGCTGGCGCTCGCTCGCTGCGGCCCACAGGGTGCCCACTCTCGGCGGCGATGCCGGGCTGCTACCGGCGCTCTACCGGGCCCACGGCGACGAGCTGGGACGGGCGCTGCGGGGTGAGTTCGCGCTGGTGGTGGCCGATGTGGCTGAGCGCCGCCTGCTGGCTCTCCGCGACCCTTACGGCACCAAGCCGCTGTACTGGGCCCGGATCGACGGCGGGGTGGCGCTGGCCAGCGAAGTCCGCGCCCTGATTGCGCTGGGCGTGGCCCCCCGCCTCTGCATGCGGGCCCTTGCCCACGCCTTTGCGCACCAGTACCTGCCGCCGGGGCTCAGCATGGTCGAGGGAGTGGGCCTCGTGCCTCCGGGAGGGCGATTGGTTGCCGAGCTGGGGGCGTCTGGTGCGGTCTCGGAGGTCCGCGTGGACCGCTGGACCACCCGCAGCTGGCCTCTTTCCTCGTCTCTCGCTCCCGGACCACCCCCCACTCCCGCCGAGCTGGTCGACGCCCTCGATGATGCGGTTGCCGTGCGCCTCGACTCGGACCGACCGGTGGGCGCCCTGCTGTCGGGTGGCATGGACTCGGCGGCAATCGTCGACTCTGCGGTGCGCCAAGCGGGTCCACTGCCGTGCTTCACGCTGCGGTTTCCCGGCGAGGGCTACGACGAAGGCGCCCTCGCTCGCGCAATTGGCGCCGCGCGGGGATGCCCCGTGCATGCGGTCTCGGTCACCCACCACGACCTGCTCACCCACCTCCCCACCGCCGTCGCGTCTGCCGAGGGCGTGTGCATCAATGGTCAGCTCGTGGCGCGGAGATTGCTGGCTCGTGCAGTCCGTCAGAGCGGTGTGGTGGTGGTTCTCTCGGGTGAGGGCAGCGATGAGGTGGCGCTCGGCTACCCCCATCTTGCACTCGATGCGGGGGCCGGCGCGGGGGCGGTGTCGGCGCGCCATGCGGCGCAGGCCGGGGTGATGCTGCCAAGCGGCCGCGTGGGCGGGCTGGGTGGCCTCGAGGGCCGGCTCCCCCACGTGCCCGCCTTCCTGCGCGCCAAGGCGGGATTCGGACGACGTCTTCTCGCCTTGGCGGACTTCCAGACGGTCCTCAGAGACGTCGACCCGCTCGCTGCATTGGCCGAGCGCTTGACGGACCTTCCCCTCCACGGGCGTCACCCCGCCCACCAAGCCTCTGCTCTGTGGATGGAGCTGTGCCTCGCTGGCTACATCTTGCGGGGCATCTCGGATGCGCAGGACATGGCCGAGGGCGTCGAAAACCGCCCGCCTTTCCTCGATCCCAAGGTCTGGTCGGTCGCCCGTCGGGTGCCCGTCGAGTCCCAGCTGGTGGGTGCCGACACAAAGTGCTTTCTCCGCCACGCTCTGTCCGACCGCTTGGGTCCGGTCGCGTGGCGTCCGAAGCACCCCTTCCTGGCCCCCCCGCTGCTGGGGGCTCTCTCGAACGATTCGCGCTCCAGCCCCGCTCCGTCCCCCCGCGTGCTCTTCGACCAAGTAGTTGGCCAGCTCGACGGTCTCGCGGACATCCCCGCTGTCGACCGGGGGCGGGTACAGACCTGGCTGGAGGACACTGTGGCCACGTCCCACTCCGGCGCCGAGCTGGCGGCCCGAGACGCGGTCCTGTGGACCCTCCTGAGCACCGCCGCCCTTTCCAACGCCCTTCGGAGCGAGCCATGAGCTGGTGGACCGACCTCTACGACGACCACCTCGCGGCCTGGATGATGCACCGCGCCACCCCCGAGGAAGGCGAGCAGACCGCGCGCTTCTTCCAGACGCTGGGTCTGCTCAAGCAAGGCACCCAAGTGTTCGACCAAGGCTGTGGACCCGGTCGGCTCATCGCGCCGCTGTCTGCTGCGGGCGGCCGCATTGAGGGCATCGACCTGATGCCCCGCTACATCGAGTCCGCCCGGGAACGCGCCCGAGCTGCAGGGCAAGACCCCTCCGGCTTCCGAGTGGGCGACATCACCAACGCCACCAGCCGCTCACCGGTCGACGTGGTGCTCACGTGGTGGACCTGCCTCGGCTACGCCCCCGACGACGCCACCAACGCACGGCCCCTTGCGCGGGCCTTCGAGTCGCTGCGCCCAGGCGGCACCTACGCCATCGACACGATGAACACGCCCGGCGTGCTGCGGCACTTTCTGCCCGAGACCACCTCCGTCACCCCCACAAATGACGGCCCGCTGCACTTGCATCGGCGCAGCGAGGTGGACCTGGACACCGGCACTCTCCACAAGCACTGGACGTGGACTGCCCCCGGCGGAGCCTCCCGCACGATCCACACCCAGGTGCGCCTGTACATGCCCCACGAGTGGCGCCGGATGCTTGCCGATACCGGCTTCGTCGACATTGCCTGCTACGGCGACCTTCATGCCGCCCCGCTTCGACCTGACAGCCCTCGCCTCATCCTTGTGGCCCGGAGACCCGTATGAGCTGGACCACCCCGGCTGCCAAAGACCTGCGCGATGCCCTCTACGACGGGGCATTGGTGCGTCTTCCGCCTGTGGAGGCCAGCCATGCCTTGGTGCGGCGGGCCCGTGCACTGCTTGAGGCGGAGCTGGGCCCCGCCCCCCGGGAAGCCGTCCACCACCTCCCCAACGCCGAGCTGTTCACGCGCCTTGGGCGGGTGCGCAAGGCGCTGTACCTCGATCCCCAAGCGCTGCTGGAGCTCGCCGACCTGCTCCACCAGCACGGCCTCAACCCCCACGACTGGGCCGTCGACCCGGCCCGCATGCGTGTGGTCCACCCCCACGGCGAGGAAGTCCCCGCTGCGGCCGCGGTCTACGCCGTCCACCGCGACACCTGGTACGGCCACCCGCCCGCGCTCGTCACCTGGTGGATCCCGCTCGACGACCTGCCGCCGGAGGAGACCTTCGAGTTCTGGCCCGACTACCTTCGCAAGCCGGTGCCCAACGACTCCGAGGTGTTTGACTACGACGACTGGGTGTCCCGCGGCTGGAGCCTGAAGATTGGCTGGCAGGACCCCGAGGCAGGACTAAAGGCCCGTTATCCGGGCTTTCTCGGAGACCGTGCCGACCTCGGCCCCGGCGTGGGCTTTGCGGCCCAAGCTGCGGAGAGCCGTCTGTTTGCAGGCGGCCACCTCCATGCCACCCGTCCGCACGCGGGGGCCCGCACCCGCTTCAGCCTCGACTTCCGCGTGGCCCACCTCGGCGATGTCGCTGCCGGCCGAGGCGCGCCATCGGTCGACGACCGCTCTCGTGGCAGCAGTGTGCCCGACTATCAGAGACTTCCTCCGCGATGAAGCGCTTGCTTGACGCCATTGTCGGCCATGCCAACCGGTGCCCGGATGCGCCCGCGCTGGTGCATGCCGGTGAGGTGGTCCACACCTGGAAGAGCCTTGTTGCGGCGGTCGGTGTGCGCGCGGGAAGGCTGCGAGGGGCGGGTGTGGGGCCCGAGGTCAAGGTCCTGCTTCACCGTCCGGCGAGCCCGGCGTGGGTCGTGGATGCGCTGGCGGTCTGGTCCGTGGGCGGGGCCATTGTCCCGGTCGACCCGGCGCTTCCTTCCGGTCGAAAGGTGGATCTCGTGCGTCGGGCGCGGCCTTTCCTTGGGCTTGGTGTCGCGCTGGCTGGGGTGCCCGCCTTCGACGAAGACGGCCGCTCGGAGGCCGTTCCAGAGCTTGCCGACGACCCCGACCGACTGGCTTGGCTCCTGTTTTCATCCGGCTCGACCGGCACTCCCAAGGGCGTGCTGGTCTGCTGTGGCAACTACGGGGCTGTGCTTGCGGCCCAGGTCGCTGCGCTGGGCTTGGGTCCGGCCGACCAGTGCGCCTGGCTGCTGTCGCCTGGCTTCGATGCGTCCTTGTCGGACGTGGGGGTGGCCCTGTTGGCGGGAGCTGCGCTGCACACCGAGCCAGTGGGCCTTCTGCGCGATCCCGCTCGACTGTCAAGGGTGCTGGCAGAGCGTGCCATCACCTATGCCGACCTTCCTCCGCGCTACCTTGACCTGCTGGTTCCAACGGCGCTTCCCCAGCTGCGCGCCGTGCTGTGTGGCGGCGAGCCGATGCCGGCGGCGGGGGCCCGCAGGTGGGCTCAAGAACGCCGGCTCATTGGGGTCTATGGTCCCACGGAAGCCACCATCTGCACCAGCCTCTGGCGCGTAGAACCCCACGACCTCCGCCCTCACCTCGGCGCTCCCGTCGCGGGCGCCACGCTGCGTGTGGTCGACGATGAGCTGTGGATTGGCGGACCGGGCATCGCCCGCGGCTACCACGACGACCCTGCGCGCACTGCCGACCGCTTTGTGCTGCACGACGGGAAACGCTGGCTTCGAAGTGGCGACCGTGTGCGCATTGCGGAGGATGGTGCCTGGCTCTTTGATGGACGAATGGACCGCCAAGACAAGGTGGATGGTCGGCTGGTGTGTCCTGAAGAGGTGGAGGCTGCGCTGCGCGCCCTGCCCGATGTCACCGACGCGCGGGTCGACATTGTGCGCCGGCGGGGCGTTCGAATTCTGGAGGCCACCGTCGAGGGCTCCCCCCGAAGCCCCGAAGAGCTCCGGGCTGCGTTGTCTCTCCGGCTGCCGGCTTGGATGGTGCCGCGCGTCCTTGATGTGGGGCGCCTGCAGCGGTCGGTGTCGGGGAAGGCGGTGCGTCAGGACGTCCTCGCTCGCGTGCTCTGCGATGTGCTGGGTGCGCCGATTGCAGAGGGGGACTCCTTCGCTGCGGCCGGCCTCGACTCCCTTCGCGCGCTCGATGTGGCCGCCCGCTTGATGGTGCGCGACATCGCGGTGGCGCCCGAGCAGGTGCGTGCCGCGGACTGTCTGTCCCGCCTGCGGAATGTGGTGGCCCCCCCCACTCGCTCGGTGCGTGCCGTGCAAAGAGAAGGCGAGTCGCTGGCGTGGCGAGGGCGCCGGAGAGAGCCTCAGGGGCAGACGGTGCTGCTCACGGGGGCCACAGGCGGTCTGGGTGCGCGGGTGCTGCCGCGACTGTTGGCGAGCGGCAAGCGGGTGCGGGCGCTGGTTCGGGCCGTCGATGTCTCCGCAGCCCGGCGTCGGCTCGCGGCGGCGCTGTCCACTCTTGGTGAGTCTGCATCGCTGGCACATCACCCCGCGCTGGACGTGGTCGCCGGCGCCCTGCCCGATGTGTCTCTCGACGCACAAGACCTTGGGCTGGTCGTCCACCTCGCGGCCGCGGTGGATCTCAGTGCAGATGCCGCCCGCCTGCGGGCTTCCAACGTGACGGGCACCCAGGTGGTGGCCGCCTTGGCGGGCGAGGCGGGCGCGCCGCTGCTGTTCGCGTCCACCTTGTCGGTCTTTGTGGACACCGATGCGCCCCGCGGCCTCTTCACCCCCACCGACCCCCTCCCAGACGCCCAGATCTGCGGGGGCTATGCTCAGACCAAGCTGCTGGCAGAGGTCTTGGTGCGGTCCAGCGACCTCTCGTCTTGCTGTGTGCGCTACGGGCTCCTGGCCCCGGACCGCCGGTCCAAT
>Ga0315321_10000667_pt1 | contig 25868 bp, 25 predicted proteins | sample M180m21515metaG_FD_203464 | JGI IMG/M metagenome (GOLD analysis project Ga0315321, IMG submission 203464) | Ammonia-oxidizing marine archaeal communities from Monterey Bay, California, United States - M1 80m 21515 | ecosystem: Environmental > Aquatic > Marine > Intertidal zone | place: USA...
ATAGGTGTCGTGCCATAGCATGATAAAGAGTATTATTGATAAGTGTAGATTTACCGGAGCCAGATACTCCTGTAACACAAACAAACATTCCTATAGGCAGATTTAAATTTACATTCTTTAAATTATTTCCTGAAGCCGCTGTGATTAACAACCAACGGTCATCTTTAGGCTTAACTCTCTTTTCAGGTAACTCAATATCCAGCGCACCTGAAATATATTTTCCAGTAAGGGAATCTTTATTTTTGCGAATGGCCTCCGGGCTTCCCCGGGCAACGATAAATCCGCCGTGCTCACCTGCACCAGGACCCATATCTACAACATAATCAGCAGAAAGTATGGCATCTCGATCATGCTCCACAACAATCACACTATTACCAAGATCACGTAAATTCTTAAGAGTGTCTAAGAGACGCTCATTATCTCGCTGATGTAGTCCAATGGAAGGTTCATCTAATACATACATTACACCAGTAAGCCCTGACCCAATCTGGCTTGCCAATCGAATACGCTGTGACTCACCGCCTGACAGCGTATCAGCAGATCGATCTAATGAAAGGTAATCAAGTCCGACATTATTTAGAAATTGTAAGCGACTAGAAATTTCATTGATAATTCGTTCTGCAATGGAGCGTTTGTGGCCAGTAAGCTTTATTTGACCAAAATAATTCCTCGCCTGCTTGAGTGGTAATTTACTAATTTCATAAATAGCTTTCCCTCCAACCTTAACATTACGAGCTTCACGGCAAAGACGAGTGCCTTCACATTCGGGACAAGTTTGGGAATTTAGATATTTTGCCAGCTCTTCACGAACTGCTAATGAATCTGTCTCTTTATATCGACGCTCCAGACTAGGAACAACGCCTTCAAAAGAATGCTCTTTCTTAGTCTTAGAACCGTTTCCATTTAAATAAAAAAATAAGATCTTCTCTTTTCCTGATCCTTTCAGGATAATATTTTGAATATTAGGAGAAAGTTCCTCAAACGGCGTTTCGAGATCAAAGCTATAGTGCTCCGAGAGCCCCTCTAATATCTGAAAATAAAATTGATTGCGCCGGTCCCAACCCTTAATTGCACCAGATGCTAACGATAAATGAGGGAAGGCAACAACGCGCTTAGGGTCAATAAAAGTCATTTGCCCAAGGCCATCACATTCTTTACATGCTCCCATCGGATTATTAAAGGAGAATAATCTTGGCTCTAATTCTGGCAGAGAATAACTACATATGGGGCAACTAAATTTGGCAGAAAAGAGATGCTCTTGACCAGAATCCATCTCTACAGCTAATGCTCTGCCATCAGCATGGCGTAGCGCCGTCTCAAATGACTCTGCAAGACGTTGCTTGCAATCTAATGAAACTTTTAGCCTATCCACTACTATTTCTACAGTGTGTTTCTTAGTTTTCTGTAATTTTGGCAAATCGTCAACTTCATAAATCTTTCCGTCAATCCTTAGACGTACGAAGCCTTGCGCACTTAACTCATCAAACAAATCTGTTTGTTCCCCTTTTCGCCCTACTACCAGGGGAGAAAGAATCATTAGTTTCGTATCTTGTGGAAGCTGCAATACATGATCTACCATTTGCGAAACGCTTTGAGCTACCAAAGTGGTCTGGTGATCTGGGCACTGTGGATCACCAATACGAGCAAATAATAAACGCATATAATCATGAATTTCAGTTACAGTCCCAACTGTAGAGCGGGGATTATGCGAGGTTGTTTTCTGTTCTATGGCTATGGCAGGAGAGAGCCCCTCGATCAGATCTACATCTGGCTTCTCCATTAGCTTAAGAAATTGCCTAGCATAGGCTGAAAGGGATTCTACATAGCGCCGCTGACCTTCTGCATAAAGCGTATCAAATGCAAGTGAAGATTTACCTGATCCTGATAACCCAGTAACCACGATTAATTTATTACGTGGCAAATCAATACTGATGTTTTTCAGGTTGTGAGTACGTGCACCACGAATTTTGATAAGTTCCATCGGCTACCTAAGCGCTGAGCAACCTGCTAATATACCCAACTTTCCTGTAATGTCCTAATCTGATTAATGCCTTCCTCTCCATCTTCTGAAAAAATGTCTCCAGTTGAGATCCGAGCTACTGCCGGTTTAGCGGCAGTCTATGGATTACGTATGTTTGGAATGTTCATTATTCTCCCTGTGTTTGCATTCTATGCAGAGAGCCTGCCCGGCGAGAACAATTACACACTAATCGGCATTGCACTTGGCGCCTACGGACTTACTCAGGCAATATTTCAAATCCCTTTTGGTTGGCTATCTGATCGTATCGGGCGTAAGCCAGTTATCTACTTTGGTTTAATTCTATTTGCCCTAGGAAGCTTTATAGCCGCTTCTGCTGAAGATATCTACTGGGTTATCTTTGGCCGTATTATCCAAGGCTCTGGTGCAATCTCGGCAGCAATAATGGCACTAGCTGCCGATCTTACCCGTGAAGAGCACCGTACCAAAGCTATGGCCTCAATTGGAATGACCATTGGCACTGTATTTGCTCTCTCACTCATCATTGCACCCGCACTAAATCGCCTGATAGGAGTACCAGGGATTTTTATCATGACAGGAATACTTGCATTACTAGCCATCTTAGTAGTCTACAAAATTATTCCTAATCCGCAGCTTTGCCGTTTCCATTCAGATACTGAGGCAGCCCCCGCACGTTTCATCAATGTATTACAAGATCCTGAATTATTGCGCCTAAACTTCGGTGTATTTGCACTACATGCCACACTTATGGCACTTTGGCTTGTAATTCCAGCATCACTACGAAAGGCTGGGTTAGAAGTAGATGATCATTGGCAGATATATTTACCAGTATTGGTTATTTCCATGTTACTAATTATTCCGGCAATCATCTATTCCGAAAAGAAAGTTAAACTTAAGCCAGTATTTTCGATAGCAGTATTTCTGTTACTGGTAAGCCAGGGTCTATTAACGCTCACTCTTGACTCTATACCAGGCATGGCAATCGCACTGCTGGTATTCTTTGCTGCATTTAACCTTCTTGAAGCCAGCCTGCCATCTCTTATTTCAAAAATTTCTCCGGTAGGTGCTAAAGGAACAGCCATTGGCGTATATAGCAGCATCCAATTCTTAGGAGCATTTACTGGAGCAACTGCGGGAGGCTTTCTATATGAGCATCATGGAAGCCAAGCATTATTTGCATTTTGTGGCACACTACTGGCATTATGGCTAGTGCTTGCTATTACTATGAAAACTCCTGCAGCTGTACGTACAAAAATGTACCATGTACAGGAAATGGAAACAGGCAAAGCAAATGAATTATCACGTGAACTGGCATCTCTAAACGGTGTTCATGAAGCCTTAGTACTGGCTAGCGAAGGAGTCGCTTACCTAAAGGTAGACATGAAGGGTTTTGATGAAGCAAGAGCTTTTCAAATACTAGAGGGAGAAGAATAAATGGCATCAGTAAACAAGGTTATACTTATTGGAAATCTTGGCAAAGACCCAGATATTCGTTACATGCCTAATGGTGAGGCAGTCGCCAACATCACATTAGCAACTTCTGAAACCTGGAAAGATAAAACAGGTGCAAAACAAGAGAAGACTGAGTGGCACCGTGTAACTTTTTATAGAAAACTTGCTGAGATTGTAGGCGAATATCTAAAGAAAGGTAGCTCCGTCTATGTTGAGGGCAGGCTGGAAACTCGTAAGTGGACAGATAAATCAGGTACGGATCGGTACACAACTGAAGTCATTGCAAATGAAATGAGAATGCTGGGTAGCAAATCTGGGGGCAGTAGCTTTGAAGGAGAAAGCAAAAATAATAAAACCTCACCACCTAAAGATAGCGCCGCAAGTACTCCTAATAGTGGGTTTGGAGATATGGATGACGATATACCATTTTAGAAACTAGCATACATATTACTGTTAATAGCATCTTTACAGCCCTCTTCTTTACTTAGATTTAGAGAGCTTTCTTTTCTTAACTATAAAATATGTGACGTTATATCTAAAATAGCCAAAGCAATATAGAGCTATAGCTTTGGGGTCGTTAGAGAAGTATCTAAATAAATAATTCCAATGCTCTGAAATATCGAAAGAGGCTCTATATTTTTGTTTAGATTTAGCAACCCAGGGGCAAACATGATCAATTAAGACCCTTGATTTTTCATTTAAAAAAACTCTTTCACTAATTCTCCGTTCTCGTACGCACTCCTCAATTATGCTGATGTAATTGGTGAGGAACACTTCCAAGAAATTATAGCCACCATTTCTTTTAGCCACGGTTTTGCATATTTTTTTATCATTTACAACGGATACTCTCTTTTTGTCGACTAGCCTGAGTAACACATCAGCTTGAATTAGTTTCTTTGATGCATATCTGCTGAAATTATCAAATTTTTCAAAATCATCCTTCCAGATACAAAAGCCACCTATCCAAGTGCAATAAAATGAAATGTGTGTCAGTAAGGAATCTAAGTCGTTGAATTCTTCAGTTATTCCAGAGCAGGCTTTTCCGTTAGAAAAGAAAATGACCGGTTTTTTTTCTATATTGTCTCGGATAGTTTCCAAGATATTAGTTAATGAGCCTTTGCGATGGATCAGCGTGTCATTATTAAGCTTTAATAAAGTGCCACTGCCTTTAGACAAAACATATTCAAAATTAAGATCCTCTATGTTCGTCGTATTTTTAAAATACTTTATTCTCTCACCGTAAAGTTGAACGAAATGGTTGCATACAGACTCAGTATGATCACTCGAGTTGTTATCTGAAATAATAATCTCGATATCTCCGGTACTGCTAAATTCAGATTGCTCACATATAGATCTTAGGCTTTCTTTCAAGGAATCTGCCCTGTTATATGTGGGTATACACAAAGACAAGAGATACATTCTTATATTCCGTAAAAATTAATATTCTAAAAATGAAACTTACGACGCCAAGATAAGCCGTATTAGATCTGGCTAACTCTAGCCAGAAAGAAGCTTTTAGCAGATCCTCCTAAGCACCAAAATTGGCGGACTTGTTAGCGCACTACGTGTCCCTATCATTCCAGCTACTACTACACCGATCACCCCAACAAATAATCCTATCAACCATATCCATATATTAAAGGTGTAAGGCAAATTTAATGCAAACCTTCCAATAACATAACCCAATGCGCTTGCCCCCATTGAAGCAAATAACCCGGATAAGCCACCGAGTATTGCAAATTCAACTACCCAGGCGCTAATTAATTGCCTGCGCTTTGCGCCCAAAGTACGGAATATTGCAGCCTCATGAATGCGCTCATCTTGAGTAGAGATGACTGCCGCATACAATACTATTAATCCAGATAAAAGTGTAAACAAAAAAACGAATTCAATTGCTTTAGTTACTTGCTCAATGACTTTTTGTACCTGGGCAATAATAGTTGCCACATCTATAACCAGAAAATTTGGAAACGCTATAACCAATTGGTTCATCATATCCATTCGGTTTTGTGGCAAATAAAAACTAGTAATATAGCTTGTTGGATATTCCTCCAATACACCTGGTGGCATTACTGCAAAGAAATTAACGCGAAATGAATCCCAATCTACTTTTCGTATACTACTCACCTCAGCAGAAAAAGCACTGCCCGCAATATCAAAAGTTAACGTATCCCCCAATTTCACTCCAATTGCCTTTGCAACACCTTGCTCCAAAGACAGGACCGTTTTCCCCTTATCTATAGCCTGCCACCATTCTCCATCTATAATTTGATTATCACTTCGTATCTCATTTGCCCACGAAAGATTAAACTCCCGTTTCAATAATCTTTTTGCTCGCGTGTTTGAATAATTGTCCGGCATGACTATGCTGCCGTTAATAGAAGTTATGCGGCCTCGTACCATTGGATACACAGAGGGCTGCAAGATATCATTTTGTTTAAAAAATTCTTGCAGTGGCTGCAGCTGATTTTCCTGGATATTTACTAGAAAATGATTGGGCGCATCTGATGGAAGGGTGGTTTGCCAGTTTTGTAGCAAATCACCACGAATCAGTGTCAATGTTAGGAGGGCCATCAACCCTAGCCCAAGTGCCACAGCTTGTACCACACTGCTGCTAGCACGTCTCCATATACTAGCTAACCCATATTTCCATGTTCCTCCTGCTTTACTACGAACACTTGAAATAGCTTTTATTAGAAGAAACCCAAGTAAACCAAAGACTGCTATTGCAACAATAAATCCGGCCATAACCGAAAGTCCCAGACGTACATCACCAGCCTTCCACAAGAATAATACTGCCAATGCACTAAGCCCTAATGCGTAGCCTGTCAAGCTATGAGCATTGGAGATGCCAATATCACGTCGCAGCACACGCAATGCGGGTACACTGCGTAAATTAAGTAAAGGAGGTAAAGCAAAACCTAGCAATAACACTAAGCCAACTAATATTCCTTGTATGAAAGGAAACAAACTCGGCCAGGGCAGTTCAACCGTTATCATTGCAGAGAGCCAATAGACCAAAGCCTCCTGGGCAAGAAGCCCTAGTAAGCACCCCATAACACTCGCAACTAGGCCAAGTATAATGAAATGATATAGGTACAAATACAATACTTCATTCTGTCTTGCACCCAGACAACGCATAATTGCACAGCTATCCAAATGGCGCATAGTGAACCGACGAGCTGCAAGGGCTATAGCTGCCGCTGCCAACACTACGCTCGCCATGGCAGCAAGACTTAAAAATTTTTCTGCCCGCTCTAGTGCCGCTTTAATTTCAGGACGAGCATCACGAATACCTTGAATTCTTTCTCCTGACGTCAAATTAGGCTGTAGCCAGCTCCGTAAGGTTGTTATCAAACTGGCATTACCACTAATCAACAAGCGGTATGAAATACGGCTACCTTGTTGTATTAAGCCAGTTGCAGGAAGATCAATTGCATTGATCAATAGCCGTGGTCCAAGGTTTATGAAGCCGATTGAATAATCTGGCTCTAGGGTAATCTGTGAGGCCACGATTAGACGCGCTTCCCCAACCTCAATAATATCCCCTTTTTTTAGTGCAAGCCGAGCTGCAAGTTTCTCACCCACCCACACTGAACCAGGAGATGGGATTCCACTAGCGACATAATCATTTCTATATGAAGCGGCCTTACCAATGTCATCTGTAATGCGTAATTCACCGCGTAATGGATAACCAGCGGTTACTGCCTTTATCCCAACCAGAATATTGTTATCTCCTTTCACTACCATACTAGGAAATTTAAGTGAGCTAGAAGTATTCAGTCCAAGCTTTACTGCCTCTCCTGTATAAAGCTGTGAAAGGGGGCGATCAGAAACAATAACAAGATCCGCACCAAGCAACTGATTTCCCTGACGAGAGAGGGCCAACTGCACCCGGTCAGTAAAGAATCCTACTGTGGTCATCCCGCCCACTGAAATTATCAGTGCAAATATCAGCACATGTAATTCACCTGCACGCAAATCACGATACAGCATACGTAAAGAAAGTTTAAAAGAATTCATGGGAAATATTGCACCGCTTAGAATTTAGTTGATATGACCAGTTAATCCTCAATTTTCCCACCAACCAATTGAATTTGTCGTGTACAACGACTAGAAATAGTTTCGTCATGGGTTACCAAAATCAAAGTAGTCCCTCTCTCACGATTAAGCTCGAACATAAGGTCTACAATTTGATTTCCGGTAGACGAGTCTAAATTACCGGTAGGTTCATCGGCCAGCAGTAATTTCGGATGTGTAACATATGCTCGTGCAATAGCTACGCGTTGCTGCTCCCCACCCGAAAGCTGCTTTGGATAATGATTAACACGCGCTTCTAACCCTACGTGACCAAGTAACTCAAGTGCAATTTTACGTGCATTACTCACACCTGTTAGTTCTAATGGCAACATTACATTCTCAATTGCTGTAAGCACAGGCAGCAACTGAAATGATTGGAATACAAAACCAAGTAAGCGTCCACGTAATTCTGCTCTTCCATCTTCACTCAATGAGAAAATATCTTCTCCATTAAGATACACTTTCCCACTGGAAGGGATATCAAGTCCTGCCAGCAAGCCCAACAATGTGGATTTCCCTGATCCAGAAGCGCCAACAATTGATACAGCTTCACCAATACCCACTTCCAAGTTAATATCTTGCAGGATAACAAGTTGAGTATCACTATTTTTGACATGTTTAGTCAGAGAAATTGCTTGTACAATAGGCTTTATAATTAAATTATCTGTCATGAAAACCTTTCTAATTACTTTAAGTATTTTATTATTAAGCACTCCGTCTAGTATCGCTTATAGCAATACAGGTACTACTATTTCCCCTACTGAATCTACCATCATTATGGTATATGGAGACAGTTTGTCAGCAGGCTATGGCTTACCACAAAAGACCGGATGGGTAAGTATGCTAAAAACACAACTAAAAAAACAACAAGCAGTCTACCAAATAATCAATGCCAGTATCAGTGGCGAAACAACACTTGGGGGCTTAAATCGAATTGAGCAGGCACTTAAGCGTCACCACCCTAACATTGTTATTGTTGAACTTGGAGCAAATGACGGTTTACGTGGCCTACCCATTAAATCTATTCACGATAACCTGGAAGCTATTGTAAAAGCATGTAAACAGAATAAGGCATCAATACTATTAGTAGGTATACGTCTACCCCCAAATTATGGGGCAACATACACAAAAAAATTCTCAGCTATGTATCAACAAATAGCAAAACGACACGAGCTTAGGTTAGTTCCCTTCATGCTAGCAGGATTTGGTGATAAACCTGAATATTTCCAAGAAGATAAGATGCACCCTAACAGAAATGCACAAGAAAAAATTCTAAATAATGTATGGAAGGTCCTGCATGAAATGATTATGCCTTATTAAGATGTATATTAATACATTGTGAGATCTCTACGTTGCCATATCTAATATGGTTAGTTTCTATTGTCCTCCATTTATTAACATTACAATTTGAATAAATATATTCAATATTTATTCAAATTAAGAGAAGCGAATAAGCCGTTAAATTAACCTCTTATAATTAAGTTGCTCATGACATATTAAAAATAGAATTTTTTTCTATAAATCTCCACAAATATGCCCTATAATTTCTTGACTAAATGACCTTTTCGCTTTAGATTGCAGCATCACTATTTACTGGGAATTTATGCACATGGAATTTACCCATATGATATCTGGACTTATTCAATTACCTTGGTGGGGTTATATTGTCTTCACCTTGGTTGTTACTCATATCACAATTGCTAGTATCACTATATTTCTACACCGCCATCAGGCCCATCGCGCTCTAGAATTACATGCAATACCCAGCCATTTCTTTCGTTTCTGGCTGTGGCTTACCACAGGCATGGTTACCAAGGAATGGACGGCAATTCACCGCAAACATCATGCAAAATGCGAAACTATAGATGATCCTCACAGCCCTCAAATTCTTAGTATAGGAAAAGTATTAAAAGAAGGATCAGAGCTCTACCGTAAAGAAGCTAAGAATCTGGAAACATTGGAGAGATACGGCGAAGGCACTCCTGACGACTGGATCGAACGTAATGTTTACACTAAACATAGTGTGAAAGGTGTTGCTTCAATGCTTATCATCAATCTTGTTCTATTCGGACCAATTGGACTAACCATCTGGGCAGTTCAAATGGCTTGGTCACCTGTATTAGCTGCTGGGATTGTTAATGGTGTTGGGCATTATTGGGGTTACCGTAATTTCCAACCGGAAGATGCGAGCCGCAATATAGTTCCATGGGGTATTCTTATTGGTGGTGAAGAATTACATAATAATCATCATGCATACGCAACTTCTGCACGCCTCTCTAATAAATGGTATGAATTCGATATTGGCTGGATGTATATATGCATCCTGAAAGCAGTAGGACTAGCGAAAGTTAAAAAAATGGCACCTAAATTACGCCTTGATAAGACAAAGAGTAAGTGTGACTCTGATACGCTACAAGCAGTTATTTTGCATCGTTATGAAGTATTAGCAAAATATGCTCACTCCCTAAAGAAAACTTTTGCCAAGGAAATAGATCATTTACAAAAAGAAGCCACATACCATGGTGTGGACAACATCACCCTTAAACGTTGGGTCTTAGCTGACTCTAAAACACTACAGGAACACGAGCGCACTAAGCTTAATTTAGTGTTAAGTAAAATTAAAACGCTAGATAAAGTCTATACTATGCGTGAAGAACTTGTATCAGTGTGGGAGCGTTCCACGGCAACTAAGGATGAGTTAGTAAAACAGTTGGAAGACTGGTGCCACCGTGCAGAAGAAAGCGGCATCGAAGTACTAGAAAAGTTTTCCCGCAGACTACGCTGCTATGCATAATAAATGCTGACAGTAAAAATCTTATAATAATTTGTACAAAAAAAACCCGATATAAAAATCGGGTTTTTTTATTTCTATCTGAAACAACAATACTACTTTAATTTTGTTTCCTTATACTTCACATGCTTACGTACTACAGGATCAAATTTTGAAATCTCTAGTTTTTCTGCAGTAGTTCTTTTATTCTTAGTAGTAGTATAGAAATGTCCCGTTCCAGCAGAAGACTCAAGTTTTATTTTTTCACGCATGATCTAATTCCTAAATTTTTAAATACTAAAACTTAACACACTAACCTATATACTATTCCCACTAGCACGCATTTTTGCCAGAACTGCATCGATTCCATTCTTATCTATAGTACGTAATGCAGCATTGGATAAACGCAAATTAATCCAACGGTTTTCACTCTCAACCCAAAACTTTCGGTGCTGTAAATTTGGAAGAAAACGACGTCTCGTTCTATTGTTAGCATGGGAAACATGGTTGCCTGACATAGGCTTCTTGCCAGTGACTTCACATATTCGTGACATAACAACATACTCCGGAATTCTTAAAAGGACGCATTATATACTGATTTCTTGCAAAAGTTGGTATTATTATCTAAAGAATCATCAAATAAATACATAACTAAGATTAATAGGCAACATGACTCTTCAACTGTAAAACCAACATTTAATTTAAAAAATATGTTCAAATCAAAATGTTACACTCCTTTTTAAGAAAAAGTTCATTTTTAGGTTAAAATTCTGTTCCCTAGAAAAGTATCTTACAAAAAACAGCTATGGTTACATCACCCTTACTCCACACTAAGCGTCTGCTTCTAGGAATCACTGGTGGAATTGCCGCGTACAAAGCAGCAGAAGTTGCGCGCCTTCTGGTGAAGAAAGATATTGATGTGCAGACAGTAATGACAGAATCAGCTTGTAAATTTGTTGGGCCAGCTACATTACAAGCGCTAACTGGTAATACCGTGTTTACAGACTTATGGGATAGCCGTATTAATAATAATATGGCACACATAAACATCTCTCGTAATGTAAGCACCATCCTAATTGCTCCCGCTAGTGCAAATTTTATAGCTAAACTTGCAAACGGTTTTGCGGATGATCTTTTATCAACATTATGTTTAGCTCGTAATTGCCCTTTATTTATTGCCCCCGCAATGAACCGTCAGATGTGGGAGAACCCAGCTACACAACGTAATATAGTAACTTTGCAACGTGATGGAGTGTTAATTATTGGCCCAGCCAGTGGTGCCCAAGCATGTGGAGAGACAGGTATGGGCCGCATGCTTGAAGCTCAAAAACTGGTTGAAGAAATGTTAATCTTTTTTCAACCAAAATTGCTACAAGATAAGCATATTCTTATAACAGCCGGACCAACATACGAAGCTATTGACGCAGTCCGTGGCATCACTAATTTAAGTTCGGGCAAGATGGGTTATGCAGTTGCTAATGCGGCACTAGAAGCGGGAGCAAAAGTTACACTAATTTCTGGTCCAACATTTCTTGAGGCTCCTTCTGGAGCTACTCTAACTAACGTAACAAGCGCACAAGAAATGTTCTCAGCAGTAAAGAAAAATCTTTCTGGTACAGATATTTTTATAAGTGTTGCAGCAGTTGCAGACTTCCTTCCTGCTAACAATAGTAACCAGAAGATTAAAAGAACTAGTAGCAACATATCATTACTACTTGCACCTAATCCTGATATTCTGGAATTTGTAGCAAGGACACCTAAACCACCTTTTTGTGTAGGCTTTGCAGCAGAAACAGAGAATATAGAAAAAAATGCAGAAGCCAAAAGGCGTAGGAAGAAAATACCTCTTCTTGCCGCTAATCTCGTTCCAAATGCTATTAATTCTGATAAAAGTGAACTAATTTTATTTGATGACAATGGCAAGCATCTTCTACCTGAGGCACCAAAAACAGAACAGGCAAGGCACCTAATTAAGCATGTTTCACTACTATATGAAAAATGGAATAAATAATTTTATGGAAAAAATTGAAATTAAGATTATTGATGAGCGTTTGCGTGAACAACGACCATCCTATGCAACTTCTGGTTCTGCTGGACTAGACTTACGAGCTTGTATCGGAGATTCATTAACTGTAGAGCCAGGAGAGGTTAGTCTTATTCCAACTGGAATCGCCATCCATCTTGCAGACCCAAGCCTTGCTGCCATGATTTTGCCGCGTTCTGGCCTTGGCCATAAGCATGGAATTGTACTTGGAAACCTAGTAGGTCTTATCGACTCAGATTATCAAGGACAAATAATGGTATCCTGCTGGAATCGGAGTAAGGTATCTTTCAAAATCAATCCATTAGAGAGAATTGCGCAACTTGTAGTGGTACCGGTTGTACGAGTTAATTTTAATGTAGTAACTGAGTTCAAGGAAAGTAACCGGGGTGAAAAGGGGTTTGGTAGTACCGGTACACAATAAAGTAGCGCTATGCACCTACTTACGGCAAGCATCCTACTTACGCTTCTATCGTCATCAGCTAGCGCAGAGATACCACTTATCCATTTAAAAGTTTCTGGCTACACTCTTTCTGCTGAAGTTGCTTACAAAAAGGAATCTCGCATTAAGGGATTGGCGTATCGAAATTTTATAAAAAAAAATAGTGGCATGTTATTTATATTTCCTGAGGCCTCTATTCATAGCATGTGGATGGTTAATACCTATATCCCGTTGAGTGTCGCATTTCTTGATAAGAATGGGATGATACTTAATATTATTGATATGTCACCACATACAAGAACAAGAAATTCTGCAACTAGTAAAGCTAAGTATGCTCTTGAAATGAACCTCGGCTGGTTCAGTTCAAGAAGTATTAAAGCAGGAGAGAAAATAACAGGCCTAGAAAAGGCCCCTAATGCAGAATAATTAACGTTTTCTTCTATTCTGGATAGTTGAAATTACATTCCAGGGAGCATTCCCTTGAGTCCTCGCATCATTTTTGCCATCCCACCTTTATTCATTTTCTTCATCATTTTCTGAGTCTGCTCGAATTGAGCTAGTAAACGATTCACTTCCTGCACTGAAACACCTGCTCCAGAAGCAATGCGACGCTTACGAGACGCTTTAAGAATTTCTGGTTTAGATCGCTCTCTAAGTGTCATTGAGTTAATAATACCCTCAGTACGTCCTATAACCTTATCGTCCATTTGGATATTTTTAACAGCATCTCCTAATTGTGCAGGTAGCTTGTCTGCTAATGCACCCATACCTCCCATACTTCTCATTTGCTGAAACTGCATCTTGAAATCATCTAGGTCAAATTTTTTCCCTGATTTTATTTTTTTGGCTAATTTCTCTGCTTCATTCTGGTCTATACCACGTTTAGCTTCTTCAATAAGCCCCAGAACATCTCCCATACCAAGTATACGTGATGCCATACGATCGGGATGAAAAGCTTCAAATCCTGTCATCTTCTCAGCCACACCAGCAAATTTAATTGGCTTTCCTGTGACATGGCGCACTGATAATGCCGCGCCTCCACGAGAGTCACCATCTAACTTGGTAAGAATAACCCCTGTAAGAGGCAAGACATCTGCAAATGTCTTGGCAATATTCACCGCATCCTGACCTTGCATTGCATCTACCACAAACAAAGTCTCGATTGGTTTAAGAAGTACCTCTAATTCTCTAATTTCAGCCATCATAGGCTCATCTATAGCTAACCTACCAGCAGTATCCATAATCATCACATCATGATGATGTCTACGAGCATGCTCTAATGAAGCAGTAGCAATTTCTCTTGGCTGTTGTCCTGCTTGAATTGGAAAAAAATCTGCATTAACTTGGTTGGCTAGCACCTCCAACTGATCGGCTGCAGCTGGGCGGTATATATCACAGGAAACCAGTAACACTTTTTTCTTTTTCTGCTCTATCAACCATTTCGCTAATTTAGCGCTACTAGTTGTTTTACCAGCACCCTGTAATCCCGCCATGAGGATAACCGCAGGAGGTACGGTAGAAAGATTAATTTCAGAGCTTTCCTTCCCCATTATAGAAATAAGCTCCTGATGCACTACACCAATCAGGGCCTGTCCAGGGGAAAGGCTACCTATTACTTCTTGACCAATAGCTTTTTCTTTAACATTTGAGATGAAATCCTTGACTACAGGCAGTGCAACATCAGCCTCCAGTAATGCCATTCGAACTTCTCGTAATACTACTTGTATATTTTCCTCAGTTAGTCTCGCTTCACCTCGTATAGATTTTATGACTCCAGAAAGTCGACTAGTAAGATTGTTAAGCATGTAAAATTCCTCTCATGAAAAATTGGTGTAGACTATCGGATCACTCTTGTTTTAGCCTATTAAATTAATGTCTGTTATTTTAGCTTATCTCATTGCCTTCCTGCTCTATGGATTAATCGGATGGCATTTCTGGCGCACCAAGTGGAATAATCCCGTTCAATCCACAGATGACGGTACTGTAACTGTGGGCCGAGAAAACTATGTAATTCTTATACCACTTATACTACACGGTTATATACTATATCAGTCCATATTTTCTGGTGCCGGATTGAGCTTTGGCATTGGTAATGCAGTCTCCTCTATTGTGTGGCTAACCGCCCTAATTTATTGGCTATCCGGCTTCTTTTTCTATCGCCTTGAGGTTATGCAAACACTAGTTGCTCCAGTAGCAGCAGTGGCAGTACTGCTACCACTTATATTTCCATCACCACACCCCTTAACCTATATCGATCTCCCCGCATTTAAAGCACACATTCTAGTTGCTATGCTGGCCTACAGTCTACTAACTATTGCTGCTTTACACGCCTTACTTATGGCGGTTGTAGAAAGACGGTTACATCACCCTACTATGCCATCAGTATTAACAAACCTACCGCCCCTTCTGGTTATGGAAAAATTACTGTTCCGTATTATTTGGGCGGGGTTCATACTATTAACATTAACTCTTATCAGTGGCGTAGCTTTTTCTGAAGAAGTTTTTGGCCAACCAGTAAAATTTACTCACAAAACTTTATTTGGCTTCATTTCTTGGGGCGTATTTGCTGCTCTGTTAACAGGGAGACAATTATATGGTTGGCGGGGACGTATCGCTATTCGCTGGACCCTTATAGGATTTGTTATCTTGTTACTAGCCTATATTGGTAGCAAATTTGTCTTGGAAGTAATCTTGCAACGCTAACTAAAACAGAATGAACTACAACAAATTGAGATGACACTTGTAATAGACCCAGAAATCTCTACCCTTGAGTCCTTGACAAAACTTCTCGCCCCTTCGATACTTAATTCTTCTCTATTAAGATAAGAAGACTTTTTGGAAGATTTACCGTTATATGTGCTACTAATTGCGGTAGCTATTTTGTTGATTCTATCCGCGTTTTTCTCTCTTTCCGAAACCAGCATGATGGCGATCAATCGGTACCGATTGAAGTTTCTTGCTAAGCAAGGACATCGTGGAGCCAGCCTGACTACCAAATTGTTGGCAGATACTGATCGGTTGCTAGGGGTAATTCTTCTTGGTAATAACCTGCTAAATGCAGCAGCGGCAACGCTAGTAGCTCTAATTATCTCTAATTTCTTTGGCAACAATGATCTTGCCATTCTCCTTGGAACGATATGCGTAACATTTGCTATCCTAGTATTTAGTGAGATCACACCAAAAGTAATTGCTGCTACCTACCCTGAGCGCATTGCATTAATTTCAAGCTACGTATTAACACCATTATTAAAGATTTTTTATCCAGTAGTATGGTTTGTTAATCTTTTTGTTCAAGCAATACTTTTCATCCTCCGCATAAAACCAAAAGAAAACAATTCAGCACATAAACTTAGCCTAGAAGAACTTAAGATTCTTGTTCTGGAAGAAGGGCATTTTATTAGAAAAAAACACCAGAGCGTATTACTAAATCTGTTTGATTTAGAATCAACTACTGTTGATGACATAATGGTCCCCCGCAGACAGATCGAAGCAATAAATTTAGATGCTGGAGACAAAATAATAAAAAATCAATTACTTACTTGCCATCACACACGCATACCCGTATATCGAGGAACTTTGGATGATGTAACTGGAATAATTTCAGCCCGAAAAGTCTTAAATCAGATGAATGGCGGTGAGATTACTGCATTATCACTTGGAAAAATTATACGTGAACCATATTTTATTCCTTCTGGTACCCCCTTATTCTCACAATTACAACTATTCCAAGAGAATCATGAACGAGTCGGATTAGTAGTAGACGAATATGGGGAGTGGATGGGGCTTGTAACTTTGGAAGATATTATCGAAGAGATTATCGGTGATTTTACTACCAATTCCCCAGTACAATCAGGTTCCTATATAAAGCAAAAGAATGGTAGTGTAATAGTTGAAGGAAGCAGCCTATTACGTGATCTTAATCGAAAATTAGGACTAAAACTCCCATTGAATGGCCCAAAAACTTTGAATGGTCTAATTTTAGATCATTTTCAGGATATCCCAGAGGCCGGTACAAGCCTAAAAATTTCCGGATACCCAATGGAAATTATCCAAACTCATAACCGTGTAGTCAAGGTAGTACAAATTTATTCTGCTTCAATAATTCCAGAGTAGTTAATAAAACCATTTAATTTACAGAGAAAATCAGATTTCTAAATTAGCCTTACGATAAGATAAAAGTCTAAATGAATTAAGAGGATATAATGTATTCTTCTGAATTCTTGTTACACTACCGAAACTCAGAGTTTCCATGTCACTAATTACACTACTTCAGACCAGCACGATATTTTTCATTTTATTGTGTACTATTATTGGTTTAGTGGCAGGTGGTTTCTTAAATATAATTATCATTCGGCTTCCTAAGATGATGGAAAGAGAATGGAATCAGCAATGCTCCGAGCTACGAGGTGAAACTATAAAACCTTTGCCAGCTTTAAGCTTAACAAGGCCTCGCTCTGAGTGCTCGCATTGCGAACATAAAATAACTGTATTGGAAAGTATCCCTATCATAAGCTATTTGGCCTTAAGAGGATGCTGTTCACAATGCAAAACCTCCATTCCTCGGCGCTACCCTATTGTGGAAGCACTAACAGGGATGATTAGTGGTTTCATTGCTTGGCATTTTGGATATGGATTTATTACAGTTGCCGCATTTATTTTTGCCTGGTCAATGGTTGCCTTAGCATTTATTGACCTCAACACTCAATTACTTCCCGATGAGATAACGTTTCCATTACTATGGATTGGATTATTAATCAATTTAGGCAATGGCTTTACGGATACCAGTTCTGCGGTCATTGGCGCAGCATCAGGGTATCTTTCTCTATGGTTAATTTATTGGTGCTGTAAAATTACTACCGGCAAAGAGGGAATGGGTTATGGTGACTTCAAATTACTTGCTGTAATTGGTGCTTGGTTCGGATGGAAAATGCTTCCACTGGTAATTTTATTTTCCTCCTTGGCGGGTGCTGTAATCGGAATCGGACTAATTATTATAGCCAAGCATAAACGTGATACCCCTATCCCATTCGGACCATATTTAGTTGGTGGTGGTCTTGTCGCATTATTCTGGGGAGACCAACTTAACCGTACATACCTTAATTTACTTTAGCATATGTCTCTAATAATCGGATTAACCGGGGGAATAGGCAGCGGAAAAACTAGTGCCACAAGATTTTTTGCTGCCGAAGGAATAGCTATTATTGATGCAGATACAATCGCTCATGAGCTCACAGGAGCACAAGGAGATGCTATTCCAAATATAAAAAAATATTTTGGCATTAATTTTATTACCAAAAATGGAAAACTAGATAGAAAAAAAATGAAAAACAGGATATTTTCCGACATTAATTCTAGAAAAAAACTTGAAGAAATTCTACATCCACTTATCCAAGCTGAAGTAATGCATCGAATTGAGACTGCTGCTGCTTCTCCCTACATAATAGTTGTAGCGCCCTTACTCCTTGAAACTGCTGATTACTGTGAAACAGTCACACGTATACTTGTAGTTGATTGTAACGAAGAATACCAAATTTCTCGTGCCGTTTCTCGTGATGGACTCAGCAAAAAAGAGGTACGTGCCATAATGGCAACACAAAAGTCACGTCAAGAACGTCTCAATCAAGCAGATGATGTCATTGTTAATGACACAGACATATCTAGTCTTCAAGAAAAAGTAAAATTACAACACAATATATATCTTAGTTTATTACAAAAAAATCAATATATTAAGTACAATAATGTTCAATATTAGGTACTCCTTCTATGTATAGATCTATACCGATGATGTCGACAATAAGAATTGATTATTATTTATAATAATAATATGTAATATTATGAGTTAATTTTTAATTGTAAATTTATTTACTAACGGGCAAAATTGTCATATTAATTTTTGTTACTTGGATCCTTTCACTGTGAATTGCTACGAACATCCCCTAAATGAGCGCATTCGTACCATGCTGCGGCTTGAAGACTTATTCGAAAAAGTTGAATTCTTTGCGGATAAAGAGGATTCAGCTGAGCATCACTCTGCAATTGTTACTTTATTTGAAATTCTTGATGTTACAAGTCGTGCTGATATTAAATCAGATTTACTACAGGAATTAGAGAGACAAAGAAAATCTTTAGAATTATTGCGTAAAAGTCCAGAGGTTTCTGAAGAGGCTCTTAATCAGGTATTAAATGACATTAAGGTTGCCTCTCAAGGCATGCTGAATATGGCTGGCAAGGTGGGCGAACACTTACGTGAGAATGAGTGGCTTATGAGCATCAAGCAACGTGTAGGAATCTCAGGTGGCGCATGCGAATTTGATTTGCCCTCCTACCACTATTGGTTACATTTAGACCCCGCACTATGTCGCGAAAATCTTAATGAATGGATCACACCCCTGCTACCCATTCGTGATAGTTTCAGAATTGTCCTCCGTCTCTTACGGAATAATGGAAAATCTTTTCAATACAAGACTAACCGTGGGAAATTTCAACAAGAAGGGCAGGGATGTGCTGCTCATATGCTACGTGTAAAAATAGACAAAGAATTACCATGTGTCCCCGAGATTAGCGCGAATAAATATGCCCTTACTATCCGCTTTGTCACTGCAGGATCAGGACAAAAAACTAAGACATATGAGAAGGAAGTGGAGTTCGAACTATCCTTTTGCACATTGTAATCAATAGACCCCTCTCCCAGAACAAACAAGTTATTATTTGAACCAAATTTACTAGCACAGTCATCCTCTAATCATTGCAATACCATGAGCACCATGCTCCCAGGATGTGGTCAGATCTTCTAACTTCATACCTCCAAGAGCGTAAACCGGAAGTGGAAAATCACGTATGATTTGGGCAAATTTCCTCCAGCCCATCGGCGTTGCTCTTGGGTGACTTAATGTTGGCAACACTGGTCCCAATACTACAAAATCTATACCTATTCGTTCCGCTTGAAAAAGTTCCTCGACGTTGTGACATGATGCTCCGCACAGATTAGCCTCCGGACGGGTGGTAGCCGCCATTAATTGTGCTGAAGAAAAATGCACGCCTTCCACCCCGATTTCCTTAGATAACTCTATATCTCCATTTATCAAAACTTTTACACCATAACAATGAGCAAGCTCAACCACCTTATGTGCAAATAAGTACAAGTCATCTTTTATCATTTCCGGTTCACGTATCTGCACTAATTTTGTGCCCTGCTGAAATGAATTTTTCAGTTGAGTTAATGTGTTTTCTACACCTAGATCAACTGCATTAGTAATTTGGTAGACTGGAGGTAAGCTAAGTGCTCGTAATACGGGTACGTTAGTAGGTAACATAGGTGCAACTTTAATATCATCTACAAACTGCCAGCTTAATTCTTGATTCTCCTTTGCATATGGCTCCCCATGCCATTTTTCTATTCTATAAAAGAAAAGCTGAACAGTTGCATGGGAATACGTATAAACGAGAGTTATCCACGGATAGGAAAGCTCTATTTGTATCCCAAGTTCTTCCATCAACTCACGATTAAGAGCCTGCGGACGAGATTCGCCAGGCTCTATTTTTCCACCTGGAAATTCCCAATAACCTTCACAAGGCTTATTTTCAGGTCTGCGAGCCAGAAGAAAAGCTCCATCAGACTTAATCATTACTGCAACGACTACTTCAATAACAGGGATAGACATACGTTAGATAAATAGAAATTGGGTTTATTGATACAAATATATTTTGCTAATTACTATTCATGTTCCAGAAATTAACTTCGATAATCCGAATTGATTTTTACATAATCGTAAGAAAAGTCACAGGTCCATACAGTAGTAGAGCTTTTCCCTCGATTAAGTACAACACGCACAGTAATTTCAGGCTGACCCATTACTCTGGCGCCTTCTTCCTCACTATAATTTCTTGCTCGGCTACCATTCTCAAATACCAGCACATCATCAAGGTAGAGTTGTAAGATATCTACATCAAGATCTTCTACTCCAGCAAAACCAATAGCAGCAATTATTCTCCCCAGATTTGGGTCAGATGCAAAAAATGCAGTTTTAACTAATGGAGAATGCGCAATAGCATATGCAATCTTGGCACATTCATCTGAGTCTCTTCCACTCTCAATTTTCACCGTTATAAATTTTGTTGCCCCTTCACCATCTTTTACAATTGCCTTTGCAAGATATACCGCCACTTCTGTTAGCGCATCTTGTAGTTCTTTGTATTCCGGGCTCTCTTGATCAAGAATTTCTAAATTACCAGCACAGCCTGTGGCAATTAAAATAAAAGAATCATTAGTTGAAGTATCACCATCCACAGTAATTCGATTAAATGAGTTCTCTGCTACATTGTGTATCATCTTATTTAACAATGGCTGGCTTACTGCTGCATCGGTAGCCAGGTAGCTCAACATAGTTGCCATATTGGGGCGGATCATACCTGAGCCTTTGGCAACACCAGTAATAGTGATCATTGAGCCACCAAGTAAAATTTTCTTAGTTATTGCTTTGGGTACGGTATCTGTGGTCAAGATTGCCTGTGCTGCAGAATGCCAATTGTCTGGCTTAAGATTAGCTACTACTCTTGGTAAATTTGAAATAATTTTTTCTACCGGCAATCGCTCCATAATTACTCCAGTAGAAAATGGCAATATCTGGCTTGCATCACAATTCAACAACTGAGCTAGCTCTGCACAAACAGAGCGTGTGTGTGTAATTCCTTCTTCACCGGTTCCCGCATTAGCGCTCCCAGTATTTATAATTAGAGCACGAATAGAAGATCCGGATTCTTTTCTTAATATATGTTCCTTAGCCACTATTACAGGCGCGGCACAAAATTTATTTTGTGTAAATACCCCTGCGATTTTTGTACCCTCATCTAATACAATTAGCAGTAAATCTTTATGACTAATCTGTTTTATTCCTGCCTCAGCAACACCAAGAGATACCCCTACTATTGGTGATAGTGGCCCAAGTAGCTCAAATGAAGAATTTTCTGACATAGTGATCAAACCTAGATATTTTGCTGTTAGTTTCTCTATCGTAACTCATCTTTTATAATTTACCCATATCTACTAGATTCTTTACAAGAGATAGTTTTATAATCTTCCAATTATTAGCAATCGCCTGCTGAGAGGAAAGAGCATGAACTTTGATAAAGAACTTAATGTACGCGGCCTCAATTGTCCTCTTCCAATTTTGCGTTCAAAAAAATATCTGGCTGATATGACTTCTGGGCAAGTACTTAAGATAGTCGCTACTGATCCTGGATCAGCCATTGATTTCCAAGTTTTCTCTGATCAGACTGGAAATATTCTGCTCTCTTATTCAGAAACTAATAAAGAATTCACGTTCTACATGAAGAAAAAATGAAATAATGTATGGAAACAGTTTTGTTGTTTTGGAATAAATTAGAAATATAGAATTGAGATTTAATAGAAGTTAAGCTAGGAATAATAAATAGAACATTTATACTCCATTCAGTAATTGCAGACATTAACTATTCTGACGATAGTTATCCGGTACTGATCCCTATATTAGCAACCTCCTGTGCTGACTGAATAAAACTGGGATTCTCATGTAATTTAGCTACTGAGTCAGGATTAGGATGTCCTCGCATTCGGTTCAAACGAACAAGACTAGCTGCCGAGATTTTCCATTTTAACTCTGCTAATAATTTATCTGCTGCACGAGAATCATTACATACCAGCACCATATCGCAGCCTGCATTGAGCGCAATTTCAGCGCGTTTTACTATATTACCAGCAACTACAGCACCCTCCATGCTCAGGTCATCACTAAAAATACAGCCATCAAATTCAAGCTCACTACGTAGAATTTTTTGTAACCATACTGTTGAGAATCCAGCAGGCTGTGAATCAATTTTAGGATATATAACATGAGCTGGCATAATGCCAGCAAGACCATGTTTAATCATTTCTCGAAACGGAACCAGGTCATCCATTTTGATATCCGCATAACTACGCTCATCTACTGGCATTTCAATATGAGAGTCTTCTTGTATGTAGCCATGACCAGGGAAATGTTTCCCAATTGCTTCCATACCGCCTAATTTTAGGCCTTTCATCAAACTATGAGCCAATTCCCCTATAGCCTGCGGTTTGCGATGGAATGCACGATTTCCTATTACGCAGCTCTGCTGATAATCTATGTCAAGTACAGGTGTGAAGCTTAGGTCTACACCACAAGCACGTAATTCTGCTGCTAGTACGTGGCCTGTTAGTTGTGCCAAACGATGCGCCCTAATAGGGTGCTCATCCCAAATTTCTCCTAGCTCGCGCATAGCAGGAAGTCGTGTAAAGTCATCTTTAAAACGCTGAACCCTTCCGCCTTCATGGTCTACCGCAACCAGTAAAGAAGGAGTTCTTAGGGCATGGATTTCAGTAGTTAGATCTGTTAACTGCTGGAGTGAAGAGTAATTACGTGCGAATAAGATTACACCACCAGTCATAGGGTGTTGGAGCCTTCTCTTGTCATCTATTGTAAGTTTTGTGCCTGCAATATCACACATGATTGGACCAAGTGACATTATTTTTCCAGAATCACAAAAGCGCAAACCAAATTTATCTCATCACTCATTGAAAGATGATGACTAGTGATGCCCTCATTCTTAACTAAGACCTCCAACTCAGGATGAAAATCATAATAAGGCTTGCCTAGGTGGTCATGGGCAACCCCAATATAGTTTAAATTAACAGGGTGACGTAGTCCGGTTCCCATTGCTTTGGAAAAGGCTTCTTTAGCCGCAAAATGCTTAGCTAAAAATATTGCTTGTTCTCCGCTACTCATAAATTCAGGCCACTCGCCATCTGTTAATATTCTCTTGGCAAAACGCTTACCATGTTTGTCTAGCAAACTTGCAATACGTGAGGGCTCAACCAGATCTGTCCCAATCCCATATATCATTCTTGGTTTTCCAGAATTAATTTCTTCATTTCTCGTACCGCCTGTTCTGCGCCAACAAATAAAGCCCGAGCAATAATAGAGTGTCCAATATTTAACTCAGAAATATTAGGAATTTCAGCAATGGATTGCACATTACTATAATGCAATCCGTGCCCTGCATTGACCTGCAAACCCTGATCAATTCCATATGCCACAGCAGATCTAATTTGCTCTAACTTCTCCTGTTGTTCTCCGGCAATCAACGCGTCAGCATAGTGCCCTGTATGAATCTCAATTGCCGGAGCCCCTGCCCTAACTGCTGCATCAATCTGTACAAGATCAGTATCAATAAATAGTGAGACCCGAATACCAGCTTCAGCCAACTTGCTACAGGCACGTTTTACCTGATCAAAATGCTCTACCACATCTAATCCACCTTCAGTAGTCAGCTCTTCTCTTCGTTCCGGCACTAAGCAGACATCCTCTGGCTTTATTTTTAAAGCAAAGTCTATCATTTCATTAGTGACCGCACTTTCCAAATTCATTCTGGTCATAATCTTATTACGTATAGCCTTTACATCATCGTCTTGGATATGACGCCTATCTTCCCGTAAATGCAACGTAATCGAATCTGCCCCTGCCGTCTCCGCAATTAGTGCCACGTCGAGTGGGCATGGATAAATCACCCCTCGCACTTGCCGTAAAGTTGCGACATGATCAATATTGACACCTAGCTTAATCATTATGTCTGCATGGCCCCCAATAATTGGCGACTATATAATGGTTTTTCACCAAGGTAATGCCCAAGTATATAGCGCATAAGCACTTTACTTTGCTGTCTGGTAACAGTATCAGAGTAATCATTCTTTTCCATATCTAATAAAGTTTTTCCACGTAGTCTCGGACAAGAGATACCATCGTTCCCATTTACCGCCATCGGCCCCCGTTCTACTTCATAGTAATACTCTTCATCTGAGTTCAATAGTTTACCTGATACAACATCTTCGTTAAATGTCAAAGCATAACCTAGCTCTATCAACATGCGCCTCTCAAATTGACGTAGGATAGGAGTGTAGTCTTGCTGTGTATTTAACGCAGATAAAGTATCTTGATAATAATCGAATAATTGTTCATGGGGATCATCTCGATGCAACAGTCTTATTAATAACTCATTCAAATAAAAACCACAGATTAGGGCCATTCCCTGCAAAGGTTGCTGCCCACCCTGCCATTCTGCCTTATGAAGTGTTCTTAATTCTGACTTTCCCGCCCAAGTAAGCTGTAATGGTTGGAATGCTACCAATAGTCCTCTAAGAGCAGATTTAGGACGCTTTGCTCCTTTTGCAACCAATGGAACCCGTCCTAAATTTCTTGTAAAGGTCTCCACTAAGAGACTAGTCTCCAGATAGGGATAGGTATGCAGCACAAAAGCAGGTTGTGCATCTTGCCGCATTTTATCAACTGTCATAAATTTTGACTCTAAGATTATTTTATATTAATCAAGCTTTATAAATTTACTCATAACCCAAAGTCTTTAGTGCTCGTAAATCATCAGCCCATCCACTTTTAATTTTTACCCACACTTTAAGATATACCTTACCACCAAAAAGTTTTTCCATATCTATGCGAGCCTGAGTTGCGATTAATTTTAGTTCCTCACCATTCCTACCTATGATCATAGCCTTTTGGTTTGCTCTATCTACAATAATAGAAGCATGAATTCTTCTTAGGCCACTTTCGTTTGTAAATTGATCTATAGCAACACTTGTGGAATAAGGGATTTCATCCCACAACAAACGAAATAATTTCTCACGTATCAACTCAGCTGCAAGAAATCGTTCACTACGGTCTGTAGCCTCATTCTTGCTAAATAATGGCGGACCTTCTGGTAAATAGGGGCGAATTGCTTGTATTAATTCTTGGGTCTGTGTTCCACGTTCAGCACTTACAGGAATCATCGACGAAAAAGAAAATACTTTAGAAAGCTTCTCAAGGAATGGAAGAAGCCTTGATTTATCTGATATACGATCTACTTTATTAATAGCAAGAATTACTGGTTTGTCGACAGGCAAGAGCTTTAAAACATGTTCATCCCGTTCATCAAAGTATAACGCTTCAATTACAAATATCACTACATCTACGCCATACATGCTTTTTGTAACAGTACGATTCATCACACTATTTAATTTGCTCATATATTGCATCTGAAA
>Ga0315321_10000670_pt1 | contig 25845 bp, 22 predicted proteins | sample M180m21515metaG_FD_203464 | JGI IMG/M metagenome (GOLD analysis project Ga0315321, IMG submission 203464) | Ammonia-oxidizing marine archaeal communities from Monterey Bay, California, United States - M1 80m 21515 | ecosystem: Environmental > Aquatic > Marine > Intertidal zone | place: USA...
GCTCCCAAGGGTCGAGGTTGCGCTGGCGAAACCACTGCAGGTCGTCCTGACTGCTCATTATGGCGTACATGAACTGGCCGGTGGGCGACTCCTGTACCGTGGTGAAGGTCTCGCCGGCGAAGGCGTTGAGGTTGACCTTGCTCTCGTGGTCGGTGATCTCGCTGCTGAAGTCGCCTTCAAAGTCGAGAAAGTCGCGGTCGTTAAAAAAGCCACCCTCGGACATCGCCTCGTCGTCTTCGAATCGACCGGTCTTTTTGAACTCCTCCAGCGTCTCGTCTTCGACGTCATCGATGTCTCCGCCCGCACCAAGCAGCATGCGCAGCAGCGAGGTGTTCATGTTCTGCACGAAGGGGGTCTGCCAGAACTCGAGGGCCCCACCGCCGCCAATCATCTCCAATGCCTGTGCAATCTGCGGGTTGTTGGAGATTTCCTTGTTGGCGAGAAGGATGAGACGGTGCATGTTCACGCCCGACCGCGCCAACCAGTAGGCCTTGACTCGGTCGCGCTCGTGGACCGACACCATGTACTGAACGCGCGACGAGTACACGAGCTCGGTCACCAGCACCGTGATGATCATCAGCGCCGAGATGACGACGAGAATGGCGATGCCACGGCGGTCAGTGCGCAGTCCTCGAAGAGTACGCTTTCGGGTGAGCTCGGACCAGACGTGCTGGAGTAGGGCGGAGATGCGGCTCATGGTCCACGCATCCCAGCCGGGTTGAAGCTGGCGGCGCTCCCCCCCGAGGTGGCGCTCTTCTGGAGTGGATCCGAGGTCTCGATGACGATGGTCTGCACATAGGTTCGTTCCACGAGAGTGTCGTCTTCGTGGGGATCTTCGGCGATAAGTGTGAGTACGACTTCAACTGCGCGCGGCAAGCGGTTGGGGGTCTCGGCGCCCTGGGTGTCCCATTCGTCCTGCCACTCACCGTTGGTGGAGTCGAGGTAGCGGAGGTCGAACCGACTCACATTGCGAGCCAGCGGCATGATGGCGCCGTCTTTGTCAGGCAGGTGGTCGATTCGCTGGGACTCTCGGTGCAAAAGGGCGGACCGCCCACTGTTCTCAGGGTCGGACTCACACCACAGCGTGATCTCGGTCTGGTCGCTCTCGCGGGAGCCGGCAAGAGTGCGCCGGTGGGACCGCGACGCGAACCACAAGCTGTCGCACTCCCCGTCGTCTTTGCCCACGAAGACGGTCTTGTAGGAGTTGACCGCGGTGAGGTTGGGCGTGAGGAACGCCAGAGAGATCTCACGACGGATGCGTCCCATCGCGGTGCGCGCGGTGCGGTCGAAATTGTCTTCAAAGGCGAGGATGTCGCGGGCGTTGAGGGACCCTGCGAGGGTCTGCCAGGTGAACATACTGATGACCGCAAGAACTGCGAGTGCCACCATCAGCTCGATGAGTGTGAAGCCGGAGCGGGCGCGGTCAGCCATCATTGCCGTCCTGCTCAGGGCTCGTGACCACACCGGTCGGGTTGATCACGTGATGGATGATTTCGACTTGGTCTTCGCCTTCTTCGTTGTCGCCCCACCACACGCGGACCCGCACCTCGCGCATGAAGCCGGACAGCTCGTCCATGATCATGTCGGGCGAGAATCCTGGAATCATGGACATGTCCATTCCCATGTCCGGGAGGCCCTCTTCTTGCGCTTGTGAGCCGAGTCCTCCTCCTTCTGCCAACGTGTCGGCTGTGCCGGACAGGTCGGAGGGAATGTTCATCTCGATGCGACGCACGGTGTAGGCCCACTTGAACTCGCCGAGGTCCATGTCGACGTTGATGTCTTCGCCGCGGAACTCCTCGGAGCCGAAGTCATCGTAGTCGCCGTCCTCTTCGATGTCCTGGGAGGTCCACCCTTCGCGCTCGAGGGTGAGGATGACCTCCTGCATCTTCTCGTCGGCCAGGACGGTCGCAGTGGACAGCCGACGGCCGTCGGTGGTCATGAAGACCGCGGAAGTCTGGGACTCGACGAGAACCAGCAGCGTCACCGAGAGGATCCCGATGGCGATGATGACCTCAAGCAGGGTGAAGGCACGCCTGCTGGACTGGCGAAATAGACGGGTCACTGCAGGTCTGGACCCTCCTCAGGAAGCCACGACAAGCTCTCGCTTGGGTCGACGATGTCGCCGTGAATGCTCACCTCCCCGGTGAGCGGGGAGACCTCGATGGTCCAGCCGTCGTCTTCGTCGTCCGGTGTGATGATGCGGATGACGGTGTGCTCGGCGGTGCCATCGGGAAATATGTAGGTGTAGGCGAGGGCGTCTTCTTCGGGGTCTTCGGGCGGCTCATCACTGCCCCGCGCGCCATCTTCGCCGTACTGGGGAGTCCACACGTAGTGGAGCACGGCGTTGTAGGGCATCGTCTGTTCGGTGGTGAACATGGGGTCGTCGAGGCCTTCCCAGGTCTGGGACTTGATGGCTTCGTCGTCGACCTCGTCGTCGTCACCGCCGAAGCTGAAGCCGCTGATGCCGCGAAGGTCCTGAGTGCCCCCGCCGGACTCTTGCTTCTCGCGCTCGGTGAACCGTGCCATGCGGTCCGCCAGCGCTTCCTCTGCTTCTTTCCGGGCCTCGGGGTCGCCGTACACCAAGGTGTTGGGGTCACCCATCTCGACCTTCCAAGTGTTGCGGTCGAGGTTGTAGCGAATCCGGAAGGACACGTTGCGGAGGCGCGCCTCGTCGATGAGCCAGATGTAGGTCTGGGACAGCTCACGGGCTGCGGATCGCTGCTGGATGTCGAGCACGCCTGCCAAGGTGGGGACAGCGACCAGGGTAAGCACTCCGATGATGGCGATGGACACCAGGATCTCGACGAGTGTGAGACCTTGTCTGGAGCGCGATGCTGGTGGTGTGGCGCGCACGATTCAGCCTAGCCTTCGTCTTCGTCGCAGGACGACAGGTCTGCGTTGGCTTCTTCGCCCCCCTGCTGCCCATCCTTGCCGTAGCTGATGAGCTCGAAGGCCTTGGAGCAGTTGCTGGCGGGCGCGAAGTACTGGAATTCGTTGCCCCAGGCGTCCGTCGGCACCTTGCTGTCGGGGAAGTACTTGGCGGCAGCCTCGAGGCCGTCGGAGGTGGAGGGATACCGGCCCTTCTTCTTCGCGGCGTACAGTGCCAAGTCGCCTTCGATCCTCTGCATCTGCAGGCGGGTGGCCGAGCTGTTGGCGTCGTCGAGCTGGCCGATGACGTTGACCGCAACGATGGCCATAATGGTGCCGAGAATGGCCATAACGACCATGATCTCGACGAGGGTAAGTCCCTTCTCGCGGTGGCGCTGGGACAGGCTGTGGGGTGTGGGAGGAAGGCGGGTCATGGCGACTCCTGTGTTGCGCGGGCACCGCTACAACGACGGACGAGTGAAGGATTTTGGTTCAGCAAATGCGCAGCAGACGGGCGGGGGAAACAGTCACTTTGCGATGGCCGACATGTTGAGCATGGGAAGAATGAGCGACATGGCGATGAAGGCGACAACGCCACCCAGAACCACGATGAGCAAAGGCTCCAACAGGCTGGTGAGGCCTCGAAGGATATTCTCGACCTGGGCGTCGTAGGAGTCGGCGACCTTGCCGAGCATGGGCTCCAGCTCGCCGGTCTTTTCGCCAATCGAAATCATGTGGGTGACCAGTGGTGGAAACTGTCCTGAGGCCTTCAGCGGAGCAGCGATGCTCTGGCCTTCACGGATGTTTTCGCCGACCTTGGCGACGGCTTCAGCGATGATGTCGTTTCCCACGACGGTCTTCACGATGGCGACGGCCGAGAGGATGGGCACACCGGAGTCGAGCAACGTGGACATGGTGCGGCAGAAGCGTGAGACGGCGACGAGCCGGTTGACGCGGCCAAACAGGGGCACCGCCAGCATGAACTTGTGCCACTTGCGCCGACCTGCCGGGGTCTTGACCCACTTGTAGAATCCGAACGCGACGCCTGCGACCGCCAGAATGACCAGCCACCAGTACGAGGTCAGACCATCCGAGATGAGGAGCAGCACGCGTGTGGGCAGTGGCAGCGCTTCGCCAAAGCTGTCGAAGATACGCCGCACCCGCGGGATGACGAACACGAACATGCCGAACACGATGAGCAGCGACACACAGCCCATCAGCACCGGGTACATCAGCGCGCTCATCACTTCGCCACGCAGCTTGACCGTGGCCTCGGTGTATTCGGTGAGTCGTGTGAGCACGATGTCGAGGGCGCCAGAGCTCTCGCCGGCAGCGACCATGTTGGTGTAGAGGTCGGAGAACACGCGCGGATGCTTGCGCATGGCCTTGGCGAGAGAGTCACCCTGGTTGACGTCTTCGCGAATTTCGACGAGAATTGGTTTCAGGGCGGGGTTCTCGACCTGGTCTACCAGTGCCGAAAGTGCCTCGACCATCGGAATGCCGGCGCCGATGAGGGTAGACAGCTGGCTGGTGAGTGCGCTGAGGTCGCCGACGCTCACCCGCTCCGTGAAGCGCGAGAGGTCGATCTCGATGTTGAGGCCCTTGCCACGCGTGGCCTTGCCCTTCGCCTGCTCCCATACATCGGTGGGGAACATGTTCTGGCGGCGCAACTTTGAGCGAGCGCCCTTGGGCGACTCCGCGTCGATGACGCCCTTGATGGACTTGCCGGCGGCGTCGAAGCCCTTGTACTCGAAAACGGCCATAAGCTTTAAGCGGGGGACTCAGGGTGGGGGCAGAAGGACCGAATCAGTCGAGAACGATGGCGTCTTCGGAGGTCACGCGGAGCACCTCGTCGACTGAAGTGACGCCCTGGAGCACCTTGACGAGGCCGTCGTCTCGCAGGGTCTTCATGCCGTCGGCGACAGCAATCTTCTTCAGTTCGCTGGCGTCGGAGCCAGAGGTACACTTCTCGCGCAGTCGCTCGGACACGATGAGAAGCTCGTGGATGCCGCAACGGCCTCGGTAGCCCTTGCTCTGGCACTCCGAGCAACCCACCGCGCGATGGAACGGACGATCTGCGACCCAAGCGCGGGAGAGGCTCAGCTCGTGAAGCTCTTCGTCGGAGGGACGGTAGGCCTGCTTGCAGTCGGGGCACAAGCGACGCACGAGGCGCTGGGCCAGCACGGCAATGAGCGACGAGGCGACCAGGAATGGCTCGATGCCCATGTCGATGATTCGCGTGAACGCCGACGGGGCATCGTTGGTGTGGATGGTCGTGAACACGAGGTGGCCGGTGAGTGAGGCCTGGATGGCGTTCTCAGCGGTTTCCTTGTCGCGGGTCTCACCGACCAGGATGATGTCGGGGTCCTGCCGGAGGTGGGCGCGGAGGACACTCGCGAACGTGAGGTCGATCTTCGCGTTGACCTGGGTCTGACCGATGCCACGAAGCTCGTACTCAACCGGGTTCTCGATGGTGAGGATGTTCTTGTCGGGCGAGTTGATCTCGGAGAGGGCCGAGTAGAGCGTGGTGGTCTTGCCCGAGCCGGTGGGACCACAGACCAGGATGATGCCGTGGGGCTGACGGATGAGCTTGCGGAAGTGCCGCATCACCGTTTCGCTCATCCCGGTGCCTTCGAGGGCGAACACGCTGCCCTTCTCCAGAAGGCGCATGACGACACGCTCGCCGTGCTGCACGGGCATGGTTGACACCCGCACGTCGATCTCTCGACCGGCCATCCGGGTGCGGATGCGACCGTCCTGCGGAATGCGCTTTTCGGCGATGTTGAGACCGCTCATGATCTTGATGCGGCTGATGATGGACGCTTGCAGCCGAGGCGGTGGCTTGACGACCTCGGTGAGCACGCCGTCGGTGCGGAAGCGCACCACCAGCTCTTTGTCGAAGGGCTCGATGTGGATGTCGCTGGCGCGGTCCTTGATGGCCTGCGTGAACAGGGAGTTCACGAAGCGGATGATGGGAGCCTGATTGGGGTCGTCGAGCAGGTCGCCGTCGTCGAGAAGCTCAAGAGTGCCGTCGTCGTCCTTGCCGGTCTCTTCCGCGACCCCCTCGAGAACGGCGCTGGCGGTCTGGCTCGCGCGGTCGAATGCGAGGTTGGCGAACTTGCGAAGCCGCTCGGGGCCCACCACGTAGGCGAGCGTGTTGCGGCCGAAGAGTACGCGTAGGTCGTCGACGGCATCGAGGGAGGCGGGGCCGGCGATGGCCACGACGATGTCGCCATCCTCCTCGACTTCCCACAGAGGCAGGACGCCCTGCTCGCGGGCCAGGCCAAGGCTGATCTTGCGCACAAGGTTGACGTCGATCTGTTCAGGGTCGATGTCGTCGAGCCACTGCAGGCCCATGCTGTCGGCGACGGCGCGCGCCACCAAGTTGGAATCGGTGCCGTCAGCGCGGCTCACCTGTTCGGCGAGGGTGCCTTCGCCAGCGTCGGCTTGAAGGCGAGCCCGTTCGATGACGGACGATGCGATGCCTCGAGCGACAAGCAGCTGGTCAATTGGTTCGCGGCGGATGCCCATGAACGCTCCAGACGCAGGGGAGGGGACTCAGGGAGTGGGCTCGGTAGAGTCGGCGGGCGGCAGCTCAGGCGGGGGCACATCGTCGATGGGCTCCTCTTCCTTCTTGGCGCCGGTGTCGACGGGGTTGGCCGGAGCCTGCTCGCCGACAACCTGGTACTTGCCGGTGCTCTGGGCAGGACCGCGGTACTTACTGGGCTGGTCGATCTGGTTGAACGAGTAGCTCATGAGCTGGGCCATCTCCGCTTCCTGCTCTTCGCGGCTGCGGCCATAGAAACGCTTGATGAACTCTTGCCGTTGGGCCCACTTCACGCGGTAGATCTCTTCCAGATCGGACGGCTCATCGATGATGTGGGGGGTCAGGAAGATCATCAGGTTGGTCTTGCGCGACTGATTGGTCTTGCCGCGGAAGAGCGCACCGATGAGCGGGATGTCGCCCAGAATCGGAATCTTGGTCTCGGTCTCGTTGTCGGTCTCGGCGATGAGGCCACCGACCACGATGGTCTGGTTGTCCTTGATGACGATGGTGTTTTCCACCGACCGCTTGGACGTGGTTGGACCGCCCGACGCCGCCGTGCCTGCGATGTCCCCTTCAATCTCCTGGATTTCCAGGAAGGTCTCGAGCGTGACGTAGTCGGACTCGTTGATCTGGGGCGTGACCTTCAGCGTGATGGCGACGTCTTCGCGCTGGAAGTTGATGAGGGGCACACCGAAGCTGGTCTGGGTCTGACCGACGGGGAACGGCACGTTGCGGCCGACCACGATCTTCGCCTCTTCGTTGTCCATCGTGAGGATGTTGGGCGTGGAGACGATGTTGACCGCAGCGTTGGACTGCAGCGCATTGAGCACCACTCCAAAGGCCGGGATGTCGAGTGTGGTGGCCGAGGTGCCGTCCTCGCCGCCACCCGAGCCGAGCGACACGGGGATGGACGGGCCGAACACACCGACCGCGACGCCCGACAGCAGGCTGGGGTCGACGATGGCCGAAGACGCGCCGCCGACCTGGGCCGAGTACAGGTTGCTGCCACCCGCAGCGTTGGTGCCGCCTGCGTGGAAGCTGAGGCCCGCCGAGTTGGCGTCGTCGGTGGCCATCTCAAGAATCACGGCCTCGACGAACACCTGCTTGCGTGGAATGTCGAGCTTCTCGATGACCTGCTTGATGATGGCGAACTGGTCGCGAGTGGCGATGAGCACCAGGGAATTGGTGGACTCGTCGCTGGTGATGCGCAAGCCTTCATCGAATGCGGCGACCGCGGAGCCGCTGCCTTCCGCGCCGTCGGGCTGCCCGCTGCGGGCGTTGCGAGCGGGGGTCGGGGGAGTGCGGCGGCTGTTGCGACTGGTCGAGCTGTTGCGCGAGTTGCGGCTGCTGGAGCTGTTGGACGAGTTGCCGAGCTGGGACAGCACCTGAGCGACGTCCTCGGCCTTGGCATGCTCGAGGTAGACGACCTGGATCTGTGCCAGGCGGGAGGGGTCGACGTCGACGTCCAGCTCGGCGATGAGCTTCTTGACGGCTTCGAGGGCCTCTTCATTGGCCATCACGATGAGCGAGTTGGTTCGCTCGTCGCTGATGATCTTCTCGATGTACTTGCCCTCCGCGCCTACTTTTGAGGCGCTGGCCTCGGGGGCAGGGGTCTTCTTCTTCGCCCGACGGCGCTTTGAGCGGTCGCGTGCGCTGCGGCTCGACGAGCCCTGCGATGACGCTGCTTCTTCGGTGCCGTAGAGCTCCTCGATCACTCGCTCGACGTCGGAGGCCGTCGCAAAGTCGAGCTGGATGATTTCCATCTTTGCTTTGGGGCTCGCCACATCGAGCTGGCTGATGATGCGGTAAACACGGCGGATATTGACTGCGGCGTCGGTGATGATGAGCGTGTTGGTGGGCGCATAGGCGATGATCTTGGCGCCTTTGCCAGCGAGGTCTTTGACCACCGACGAGATGTCGCTCACCATGACGTTGTCAAGCTGGATGATCTGTGTGACGAAGTTGTCGGTGTCGTAGGGAATGATGCCCGAGGCGTAGATCGGCACCGGCGCGTTGGCTGCGGTAGAGTTCTGCACAATTTTGGTCATTCCGCCGACGGTCACGGTGGTGTAGCCGTGAACCTCAAGGGCCGAGATGAAGGCTTCGTAGGCCGTGCTCACTGGCACCGGCTTGTGGCTGATGATGGTGACCTCGCCCTTGAGGTCGTCGGTGAGGATGAAGTTGCGGCCAGTCACTTGGGCCATGAACTTCACGACGTCGGACAGCGGCGTCTCGACGAAGTCGATGTTGACCTCGGTGGCACCATCGAGCTTCGGCGGCACCTGCTTGGGCGGCTCGGGCTCCGCGATGGTGTCTGAATCTTCGCCTTCCTCGTCGTCCTGGGCCACTCCGTCGAACTCGTCGGAGCTGCCGCGCTGGGCACGGCTCGCACTCGCACTCGTGGTTGTGGACGGCGGAGGAGCCTCTTCTCCGTCGTCGGCTTCACCGGCCACACCCTCCGCTGCGGGGGGCGGCGGGAGCGTGCCGCGACGCACCTGAGGACCCATTGGTGGGGGGGCGGGACGGGCGACTGGAACGTCGTCCTGGGCGCCGACAGTGCCGGGCACAGCGGTCACAGCTGAGAGGGCCACGACGGTGGCGAGGGGGCGCAAGAAGCGGTGCATCATGGAGGAGAGTCCTCGAACGCGGCTGGCGCAGCCGGGCACTGGAGCGGGTTCAATCGCGGGGGCGTGTGCGGGAAGGGGACGGACACACGCTCGGCCGGGCTGGCAGGCGGGGGAGTTGGTGGGGCGCGCGGAAGACATCAGCGGACCTCGTATTCGAAGGTCTGCTTCTTGTTCCGGCGAGTGACCTCGAAGGAAAAGTCCTTGGCGCTTTGCAGCGAGTCGTAGGCACCCATCGCAGAAGACATGCTGTCGAGGCCCTTGCCGTTGACCGAGTGAACGACGTCGCCGTTCTTGATGCCGAGCTTGTAGAACAGCGAGCGACGACGGATTCCGGACAAGCGATAGCCATCGACAGAACCATCGGTCGCCTTGTGGGGAGTGGCGCGAACCTGCGAGTACAGCTGCTCGGGGTTCTCCATCACCTTGTCGATGAGCTCTTGGTCGACGATGAATTTGTTCGGCCCTTCTTTGGTGATGCCGTCTTCCTCGTCGTCCTTGCCCTTCTTAGACTTCTTGCCCCTCTTGGGCCGGTCTTCTTTTTCGTAGGTGCCGCCGTCCATCGAAATGTACTCGACGGACCCGTTGAGGCGCTCGACGTAGACCTTGCGGGGTTCGATCTTGACGATCTTGCCCTCTCCGAGGAGGTCATCACCGATTCCGTAGCCGAACGCACCGTCGCCGCCCTTCTCCTCTGCGATGAGCGCCGAGGAGTGGGACTCGGGACTGGCCACCAAGGTCGCCAGGAGCACCACCTTGAGGTCGCTTGGGACGCCTTCGCCAACCGGGCCGGGAACCGTGCCGCCGGTGGGGCCCGAGTTGACCTTGGTGGAGTCGAAGATGCTGCGTCGGACCAGGTTGTCGACGTAGGTGTCGGCACTGCGCTTGCGTTTGCTCTGGCTGGAGGCGGGTCGGCCACGTTCGCTGTCGTCTGTGGCGTCACCATCGTGGCTGGGGGCGACGATAGTGACTTCGACGAGCTCGGCATCTTCGGGCAGTGACAGCGCGCTGGCGGTGACGCGGCTCACGCCGAGTGCCGCCACCCACGACGACGCCGCGACGCCTGTCAGCACGCCGGCGATGGTCCAAGGGGAGAGGCTTGTGGCCATGGGGTCCTCGGGGAGGAGGCGGACCTCGAATGAGCTCCGTAAGGGGCGATGAGCAGTCGGGTCCCGAAGAGACACCGACCTCTGCACCGCGCCAAGTTGTTCGGCGTACATGCAACTGTCGTGCCACTGGGATTGGGCGGCGAACAGCCCGCCACCGCTGCTCCGATTCACGCGCCGGCGACAGGCTGTCAAGCTCCCTCCAGGGCCTTGGAGGGAGCTTGACAGCCTGTCAGCGGGAGCTCGGGGGCCCACAAGCCGGCTCGGTGTAGGGCCAGGATAGTGCTGGTCGACCTCGCCGGTCGCACGCGGTATGGTGGCGCCTGTCTGGCATCGCGGTCCACTTCCCCTGTCCGTTTATGACCTGCTGTCGCGGGTTGGGGGACGTCTTTGGGGAGCCGCGAACGGCGCTGAGAGGCCTGACCTGTGGCAACGCGCACGCGAACGGTCGTGTTTACCGACCTCGCGAACTACACCGCTTCGGTCGGTCGGGCCGACCGTGAGGCGCTTCGCAATTTGATTGCACGCCACGAGGAGCTCGTGGCGCCGGTCTTGCAGCGCTACGGCGGTGATGTCGTCAAGAACCTCGGCGATTCCTACATGGCGTTGTTTCCCGCGGCCACCGATGCCGTTCGGGCGGCGCTGGACCTCGTGGAAACCATTCCGGACCAGGGGCATTTCTCCATCCGGGTGGGCATCGCCACTGGGGATGTAGAAGTGATCGACGGCGATGCATTCGGTGAGGCGGTCAATCTCGCGAGCCGCATCATCTCGAAGACCCCTGATGCCGAAGTCTGGATGTCTCTGGGGACCCACGTCTGCATGAACCAAGCGGAGATTCCCTGGGACCGCGTAGGCAGCTTCGCGCTCAAGGGGCTCCCGGGAGAACAAGAGGTCTTCCGAGCGGTCCCGCGCTCGCGCACTTGGCTTCCCGAGGTCATTAAAGAGGCCGCGCTGGAACGCCGTCTGGTTCGCATCAACGCCGGCGACCCGCTGCCTTCGCTGCCGCCCAACCCGGTCATCCTCCTCGAGGGCTTCCAGCCCGGCTCGGAGGAACTTCAGTACGTCGTGGATCGCCTGCCGGTCGTCGACCCCGCTGCTTTGTGGCTGCAGGCGTTTACCATCGCCCCGAGCGACCGGTTTAGCTGGCAAGTGGACGGTCGCGGCGTGCTGGTCGGGGACTCCGACGCAATCAATGTCGCCATCGAAGAGGTCGCGCGTCCTCGCCGGTCCACCACGGGCTCCGACACCATCATCTTCGATATGGCCGCCACCTCGATGTTCGAGCTGGCGATGGCCGGCCTTGCGTTGCCCGCCGTGCCGATGAGCGAAGTCGTCTCCAGCTACACCTACGATCTCCTCGCCGATGGGCGCTGGGTCAACCGTCATAGTTCGGCCGTCGGCCGCATCGAAGTGGGGCCGGGCGGTGTCAGCTTCCAAGCACTTCAGCCTGGCCTGGTTGTCGACGGTCGCGCCGCGCGCACTGGCGTGGCGGTTCAGCTCGCAGATGGTGACGGCATCTCGGCTCCCCACGGTGTGGTCGAGTTCAAGGCGTTCGAGGGCCGCGGTTACGTGGGCATGCTCCTCAGCAAGCCTTCGGGGAGGCTGGGCATCGCACCGGGTCAGCGGGCCGAAGTCGGTCGTGAGCCCGGCTACCCAGGTCTCGCGCTTCCTGACCGTCGGGGCCAGGACAACATCCGCTGGTGTGTGGGCCACCGCGCCGCTCGCGCCCGTCAGTCTGGGTTCACGCTTGACCGTGCGCTGGCAGGACGCCGACAGTTCGCCATCGAGCCGGGAGAGTCGGGAGCGGCCCAGCTGATCTCGCTGCATCCGCGCTGTCCCACTTATCTGGTCAACGGCAGCGCTCTTCGAGCCGTGGCCAACTCTGCGCCCGTGGGCGCCGGCGACCTTGTGGTCGTCGGCACGACCGTGATCACTCTGCAGGAGCCGGAATCGTGACTTCTTGGTCCCCTCCTGATCTCGGCTGGTCGGAGGACCCAATCATTCGGCGAATGGCCGATGAGCTCCGCAGCACCGACATCCTCAACGCGCTGAACGCAGGCGAAGCCCAGCACGTGGCAACTCTGTGCGAGCGCCGTTTCCTGCGTCCCGGTGAGGGTCTGTTCACTGAGGGTGATCAGGCCACTCACCTCTACCTCGTCCTTCGCGGCCGGCTCAACGTGCTGGTGCGGTCGCCCGATGGTCAGGCCAACGTCGTGGTGGGCGAGGTGGGCGCGCACTCGCTGCTAGGCGAGATGGCTGTGTTGGAGAGCGTGCCCCGGAGCGCCTCTGCGGTGGCGATTGATTCGGTGGAGCTGCTCCAGCTGCCTGGCGAGGCGTTTGCGCAGCTCGTCAACGCTGGCCACGCGGCAGCCTTTGCGATTCTTCATGACCTGCAGCAAACCCTGACCGCGCGCATGCGGAGTCTCGATGTGCGGGTCGACGCGGTCTTTGAGCAGTCGGAGCCCCCGCCGATCCAGCCGACCGCAGATCCAGAGCCCACGTTGTGGCACCTCATCGCCCAGCAGTCTTAGGGCTTCGCCCGCAAGAACACGGGCCTCGCCTGTACAAGTCATCAACGCGCAGGGGACTCCTGCAAGGACGGAACCCGTGATCGACGCTTCCCTCCTCCACAACATCCCCGCCTTTCAAGGCTTCGACGATCGGGCCCGCTTGGCCGTCAGCGCGATGATGCGCCTGCATCGGGTCGACGATGGCCATGTGCTGATCAAGCAAGGCTCTCGTGCCGGGGGCGCCTTCGCTCTCTTGCGCGGCGAGGTGCGCGTGGTTCGAGACCTCCCCGGTGGTCGGTCGGTGGACATTGGTTCGTTGGAAGAGGGACAGCTGTTTGGCCTGCTGTCGTGCATCGACGGCATTCCGCGTGGTGCGACGGTGGTGGCGCGTGGCAATGCTTTGGTGGGCGAAGTGCCCCGCGAAGCGATGGGCGAGCTGCTCCAAGGCCGAACCACCATTGCCCTTCGGTTCCAGGTAGCGGTCTGCCGCACCCTCTTTCGGGAGGTTCGGGCAACCAACCTGCGACTCGCTGAGCTTGCCGCCGTGCCCGACTCCGAGATGCAGACTGTCGATCTCGAGCCGCTCGACGAGCCCCTGGAAGACTTCTCTGGGTCGCTTGAGCCGCTGTAGCGACTTCTACTTCTACGGCCTTTGTCTTTGTCTCAAGTCTTCGTCTCAAGCTCGCCGCGCTACGGTGTGAGTGCTTCAGCCAACGCCTGCAGGGTGCCGCGGTAGACCGCCAGAGGGGCGTCGGTGCCGGACTCCTGGCCCGCCCGCCCGCCATCTCCGAGGCCCTGGTACAGCGTCAGCTCTACGCTTGCGTCGCCGTGGTGGGCAGTGATGCGGCCAGTGGGCTCCCCGACTGCGGAAGGCGCTGGTGCACCTCTCTGAGCGGTCCCCGCCTCAAGGGCCACCAACACCGCTTCTGCGCGCGGGTCATCCCATCCGTCGGCAGTGCGTCGCGCGTCCATCGAGCGACCGTCGAGTACCGCCTCGATCCGGTCGAGCTGGGTGTATCGAAGGGTGATGAGGTGGCGGTCCACCCATCCGCTCTGGGCTCCGGTCAGCAGCTCTGGAAGCTCTGAAGCCATCAGTACGGCCTGACCTGGTTGGCGGGGCCCGGAACCTCGCCACACGCCGTCGATGCCTTCTGCCAGGGTCAGCTCGGTCCACTCTGTGGGGTCTGAGTGGCCGATCCGCACGGTCCAGCCATCGACCAGCGGTGAGGCGTCGTCCAGAAATTGCTCCCCCTCGGCATATCGAAGGGCGTCGATCAGGGTGTCCACCCGCGTGCGGTCGGCGCGCAGGCGAGGGGAGGTGCCTTCGAGCCAGTCTCCACTCAATTCTCGCCGGATGTGGAGGGCTGCTTCGGGGGCGATGTGCGGACTGTCGATGATCAGCTCAGAGACCTCGCCTCTGGGGAAGACAACGAGTCCTCGGCTGCGGAGGGTGTCGATGCTGGAGGGCAGGGCCGCGCTGGTGCGGGTGCGGGTGGGGCGAACGGAGCCATCCTCTAGCTGGACGTAGCTGGAGGATCCCACCGGAGCGTCGTCGCCCAGCGCCAGCGAAATTTCTCCTGTCGCGGTCGTGAGGCGGATGACCGCTGCGGGGGCGGTGAGGCCCACAGATGCGGGGTCGACATCGGGCAGTGCGGCGCCGATGTCCACAAACAGCATGCTGGAGATGAGGCTGTCGACCTGAGTGGGGTCTGCGGGGGCCGACACGGGCTCCGTCCACCGCCACTGTCCGTCGACCTGTTCGATGACGACCTCCCTGTCCCTCATCTTGAGTCTGACTTGGGTCACCGCATCCTCGGTGACGTTGGGAAATGCGCGGGTCCAGGTGCGGCTCTCCTCTTTGTCGGGCGGGGGTGGGTCGAGAAGCACGATCGCGAGTACGAGCAGGGTCAGCACTGCCGACAGCGCGACGAGCACTCGGCTCTGACGGTTCTCCATCCAATCCTCCAAACGGTCCGCTCGACCGTCCCGCGCAAGGGCGCGAGCAGATAGTCGCGCGTCTCGAAGGTCAACCCTCTATGCGGGACCGGTCCCGACGGTTGACCCCCGTGAGGGTGCGATTACCCTGCGAACGTTGCCAATCGAGGTGAAGCTATGGACGAAACTGTCATCGAAAACGACGTCCAGGACGATGTTCACACCCCTGATCCCGAGATCGTCGAAGAGGTGGAACCCGACGCTGAAGAAGTCGAGGATGCGCCCCAAGCGGAGGTCCATCTCATCGAGGAGGACCCCGCCCAAGCCGAGATCGACCGCCTCCAGGGCGTCGTCGACGAGCTTCAAGCGCGCCTTCGGGCCGTCAGCGTGGCTTACCAGAAGCAGCAGAGCGAGGTCACTGCAACGCGCGAGCGGCTGAGGCGTCAGGCTGCTGTGCAGGAAGAGCTCCGTCGCGGCGAAGTCGTCGCGGGCCTGTTCGAGCCGGTCGAAAACCTCAAGCGCTCGCTCAACGCCGCCAAGAAGGGCGCGTCGGCGGAAGACACCACGAACGGCCTTGAGCTGGTGTTGAAGGCGTTCATGGGTAGCTTTGAGAAGCTCGGACTCGAAGAGGTGGCGGGCAACGGCGCCCCCTTTGACCCCAACATCCACGAAGCGCTCACCACGATGCCGGTCACCGACCCGGCGCTCGATCAGGTGGTCATCGAGGTGTTCAGCACTGGCTACCGCATCGGCAGCCGTCTCATCGCGCCCGCGAAGGTCATCGTGGGCGCCTACCAGGAGCCGGTCGGCGAGGCATGAGTGGTCTTGGCCGACCTGAGCCTCGCCTCCACGTCGCCTTGCTCCACCCCGAGATCGGCCCCAATGCGGGAAATGCGGGACGGCTGTGTCTGGGGGTAGGCGCGCGCCTGCACCTTGTCCATCCGCTTGGCTTCCGCACCGACGAAAAGGCGGTGCGGCGGGCTGGTCTCGACTACTGGAAGCACGTTGACGTCGTCGAGCACGCCAGCGCCGATGCGTTCTTCGAGTGGGCCGGCCAGCGTCCCCTTCGGTTGTTCAGTAGCCACGGCGAGCGGGCCTACACCCACTGTCCGTTTGAGCGGGGTGACGTACTGTTGTTCGGTCGCGAGAGCCGTGGACTTCCGCGCGATCTGATTGCAGCCCATGGTGCTTGGCGGATTCCCCTGGAACCGGGTGTCCGCAGTCTCAACCTGTCCAACGCGGTGGCGGTCGCCGCCTATGCCGCCCTGTCGCGCATCGAACCTAGCCTCTTCGGAACCTGAAGCAGGCACCCGACGGCGTAGGAGCCTCGCATGTCCAAATCCGTTTCTCCGGTCGACGACCTCTACGCAGTGGTCCTCGCGGGCGGACGCGGCACCCGGTTCTGGCCGCTGTCGCGTCGGGCGCGGCCCAAGCAGTGTGTGTCGCTCACCGGCGGTCCCACGATGCTTCAAGACACCGTTCGCCGTCTCGCGCCGCTCATTCCCCCAGAGCGCGTGTTGGTGCTCACCGGTCCGGACATGGCTCCGCTTGTGCGCCAGCAGCTGCCCGAGCTGGCCCACGGCAACGTCATCGTGGAGCCATCCCCCCGCAACACCGCGCCCTGCATCGCCCTGGGCGCAGTCGAGGTGGCCCGTCGAGGCGGAGGCCGTGCAGTCATGGCTGTCCTTCCCGCCGACCATCACATCGGAGCTCCTGAAGACCTCCGCGATGTGCTCTCCGCCGCCCGAGAGGCGGCTCTTGCCACCGATGCGCTGGTCACGCTGGGAATCGAGCCCAGCTCCCCGGAGTCTGGCTACGGCTACCTCCAGGTCGGATCCGAGATGGGTAGCTGGGGCGGGCGCACTTTTCGCATGGTGGACAGGTTCACCGAAAAGCCCGACCGTGCCACTGCCGAGGGTTGGGTCAGTGCGCGCACCCACCTCTGGAACGCCGGCATGTTCGTCTTCACGGCCGACGCCATTCGCGACGCCATTCGCGAGCACCTGCCCCAGACGGCGATGGCCATGCTGGAGTTGTCTCGCGACCCCGCTCAGCTCGCAGAGGTCTGGCCCCAGATGACCGCCACCAGCATCGACTACGGAATCATGGAGCGCAGTCGCCACATTCTCACAGTCCCATGTGACCCTGGGTGGTCCGACCTCGGCGCTTGGCCCGCGCTTGTCGACGTGTTGCCGCGGGTCGAAGGCGGATCTGGACTTGCCCGGAAGATCGTGTCGGTGGACAGCAACGACTGTGTGGTGTTCGCGCCCGGAAAAGCCGTGGCACTCGTGGGTCTGGAGGACTGCGTGGTGGTAGACACCGACGATGCCATCCTCGTGATGGCGCGCAGCCACGCCCAGTCTCTGCGCGCAGTGCTCCAGCGACTCGATATTGAAGCGCCGGACCTGACCTGATGGCGGTCGTCGCTACCCACTCCACCGTCTGACGCAATAGCGGGGTTGGGTCGTGGCCGCGTGTTGGCCGTTGCAGCTGGAGCGACCATGTCCTTGTCATCCCCAAGCGCAGTTTCTGGTCTGAAGATGCTGCTCGGTACCGCTGCAGTGGCCCTGCTGGTCGGCTGCGGCTCAAAGACCCTCGACATCTCGGTGGAGCAGTCTGGCTGTGAGGGTCTGTCGGAGGGCGAGCTCCCCGACTCCACGCTGGTGCAGACCACCCGTGGCTCCGATATCGTTGTCTACCGGGACTGGGTCAGTGAGGCGTCGTCGGCGGAGTTTGCGCCCGAGTTTGCGCAGTCTCGCAAGGAGATCGAGGTCCACGAGTACTGGGAGGACGATGGCGCGGCAGACGCGGTCGAGACTTGTTTCCGTCCCACCATCGTCATCCACGACCCCGAGCCCGGCAAGTTCACCTTGTTCTGGTACATCGGCGACGACGGTGTGCCCTTCGACAACATCCTCGTCGAAGTGGACTAGAGCAACAGTTCTTTCGCTTCGCTGCGCTTAGTTTAGTAGCGTCCGCAGCCTGAGCCACCGCGCCCGCCCCAGGAAATGCGCGTGCCCACCGCACTGATCACCGGTATCACAGGTCAAGACGGCAGCTTTCTCGCCGAGCAGCTCATCGCCGACGGCTGGACGGTCGTGGGCATGATGCGCCGCAGCGCCTCCCCGGATCTCTGGCGGGTGGCTCACCTCGACGGCCAGCTGGTGCTGGAGCACGGCGACCTGCTCGACATCGGCTCATTGGTGAGGCTGCTGCTCAAGCATCGCCCCCACCACATCTACAACCTAGCAGCGCAGTCGTTCGTACCGACCTCGTGGGAACAGCCGGTGCTTACCGGGCAAGTCACGGCGCTTGGGTGTGCGCGCATGCTGGAAGCCATGCGGATTGCCGCTCCCGAAGCCCGCTTCTACCAGGCTGGCAGCTCGGAGATGTTCGGCTCGAGTGGGGTGTCGTTCCAGGACGAGTCCACGCCCTTTCATCCGCGATCGCCCTACGGCGTCGCAAAGACCTATGCGCACCACCTCACGGTCAACTACCGCGAGAGCTACGGCCTGTTCGCCGTCGGCGGCATTCTGTTCAACCACGAGTCGGAGCGGCGCGGCGTCGAGTTCGTCACCCGCAAGATTTCGATGGCGGTCGCCCGCATTCACCGTGGCACCCAAAAGCGCCTCAAGCTCGGCCGAATGGATGTGTGCCGCGACTGGGGATTCGCCGGGGACTACACCCGCGCCATCCACGCCATGCTCTTGCAGGACACGCCCCAGGACTTCGTCATCGCCACGGGGGAGAGCTGGAGCGTAGAGGACTTCTGCGCGCGGGCCTTTGCTTGTGTGGGGCTGTCTTGGCGCGACTACGTAGAGCACGATCCCGCTCTGCTGCGTCCGGCAGAAATCGTGTCGCTCCGGGGAGACCCTTCCCGCGCAAAGGCTGCGCTGAGGTGGTCGCCCCAGGTGGGCTTCGATGCTCTGGTGGAGCGTATGGTGGCCGCAGACGTGGACCGCCTGGGCTGAGGAGAGCTCGGTGGCTGTTCAGTCCTCGCGGACGTCCATCACACCGTCGCCATCGACATCCCGACCCGTCTTCACCACGTTGCCGGCATCGTCCAGGTACTCCCAGAAGTCGATGCGGTCATCGCCGTTGGTGTCGCGCTCTTTTCGGCGCACCAGACCTTGCTCATAGGTCTTGAAGAGATCGAACTTGCCGTCGTTGTCGGTGTCGATCTCGCTTGTGACCCGGCGACCGCCTTTGTAGTGATCGACCCAGTCGACGCGGCTGTCGAAGTCACCGTCCATCTCTTCTTTCTCGATGGCACCGGAGGGATCGAACCAAGTACGCACATCGACCAGACCATCCCAGTTGAGGTCCATCTCCTTGCGGACCAGCAGCCGGGGCGCGTCCTTGCGTTCCTTGTAGTAGTTGAAGATGTCCGCCCGACCGTCCTTGTTGAGGTCGATTGTCTGCTGCACGAGACCATCCGGGGTGGTCTCTTCGTTGAGGACACCGGCGGTGTTGTCGAGCTTGCCGTCCTTGGTGCCACAGGCGACCGCAACACCGAGAAGGATCACGGATGTCGACCGGGCGAACACTCCGATGCGGTTCGAGGACGTGGCCTCGTTCCGGGCGCGGGGAAAGGACAAGCGATGCATGGGGCGGACTCCCGGGACGGCCTTCGGCTCGTGTGACTGCCGATAGCTGAGAGCTTCTCTATCGGCATTCTTGGGGCAGGGAGTTTAGCTGCGCTGCAGAGTCTGTCAAACATCGTCAAGAGCTCCCGAGCAGAAGCCGGCCGCCCCAGCCTCCTGCGGCCGGTTCCGGTCAGGTACGCTAGACCCAAGCCGACTCCCCCGCAACCCGAGGCCCGCGTGTCCGCACCACCCGTGAATTCCAACGGCACCCGACCGGACCACATCCTGATTGTCGACGACGAGCCCGTCATCCTGCAGATCCTCTCCGCGGTCTTCGAGGGCGACGCCTACACCCTGTCGTGCGTCGACACGGGGGCCGCCGCTCTCGAAATTCTCAACACCCGCGGCTGCGACCTGCTGATCACCGACAAGAACCTTCCCGACCTCAACGGGATGGCGCTGCTCCACGCCTGCAAGGCGCACGACCCGCTCGCCGAGGTCATCGTCATCACGGCCTACGGCTCGATCGACACCGCCATCCGAGCGGTGGAGCTCGACGCGTTCGACTACCTGCTCAAGCCGCTCGACAACGTGTTCGACATCCGCAAAAAGGCGCAGCGGGCCCTTGAGAAGCGGCGGCTGGCGCTGGAAAACCGCGCCCTGCTAAGGCGCTTGGCTGCGCGAAACGAAGATCTGGAGGTCGTTCTCGAACAGACCCGTGCGTTGCAGGCCGAGCTGATTCAGTCTGAAAAGCTTGCAGGCATCGGTACTCTCGCCGCCGGCATCGCCCACGAGGTGTCCAGCCCACTCTTCGGCATCCTCGGACTCGCCGAGGCCATCACCGACGAGCCCGCGATCGAAGTTGCGCAGGCCCATGCCCACGAGATCGTCGACTACTGCGACAGCATCCGTGAGATTGTGCAGGAGCTGTCGGACTACAGCCGGGTCGGTGATGGGGGGATTCAGGCGTCGGTCGACCTCGTTCAGTGTATCTGCGATGCCCATCGGTTGGTGGAGCGGTCTCTGGCTCCTCGGGGGGTCAAGTTCGCGCTCGACCTTCCCAAGGTTCCCATGCCCGTGCGGGCGCGCGCCAATGAGCTGCAGCAGGTTTTTGTGAACCTGTTGAAGAACGCGGCGGAAGCGGTGGCGGAACATCGTGGTGAGGCGGGCGGAGTCGTGCGCGCAGTGGCCCGTCCCAGCGGCGACACCTTCGAGGTGGTGGTTGAAGACAACGGTCCTGGGATCCCTCCTGACAGTCTCGCGCTGGTGTTCGACCCGTTCTACACGACCAAGCCACCAGGAAAGGGCACTGGCCTGGGGCTCAACGTGGTGTACCGCATCGTCACGAAGGTCCATGGCGGCATCGCGGCCACAAATGTCGAAGGGCCGCCGGGTCCGTCGGGCGCCTCGTCCTGCCTGGGAGCACGCTTCACGGTCTGGCTCCCCGCTGCCGAAGAATCCTGACCGGTGAAGCTGGCCGCCCGGCTCGTCGTGTCCATTGCACTGGCGTCGGTGCTGCCGCTCGCGGTGCTGGGGGGAGGCGCCTCGACCGTGGCGTCGAACCGTGTGCTCGAAAAGACAGCTGACCTTCAAGGACGCACTGCCGAGGCCATCGCAGTCCATGTGGACACTTGGCTCGACCTCCAGCTCCAGCTGGTGGCTCAGCAAGTGCGTACCTTGCCCATTTCCCGGGTGTCCGAAGAGGCACGGGGGGCCATTCCCCGGCTTATTCTGGAGCAGACCCCGGCCTCTCGGCTGGTGATGCTGATTTCACGAGACGGGCGCGTGCTGGTGCCTTCGGCGCATACTACTACCGTGCGGGACCAGGCGGCGGCCGAACGGGCACTCCTTCGTTCGCTGCACCTCGTGGAGACCGTGCCCGTAGGTCTGCCAGCAGCGTCGGCGCCCTATACGACTCCGGACACCCTCGTTCCCTCGATGGCCGTGGCAGTCGATGATCCGAGCGGCGCGCGGGTGGCGGTGGAACTGAGCTTGGAGTCCATCGCGAGGCGGGTGGGAACAGGCGCGTCAGAAGAGCTGGAAGTGGCCGTGCTCGGGGCAGATGGTGCGGTTGTGCTCGGTGGCGGTCGGCTTGTGGATCCCAGCGCACTCACCGGGCTTCTTGGGGGGACCGCAGTGGATGTGCGGTACACGGCCACGACCAATCAGCCGGTCGTCGCTGCGCTGGCGCCGGTGGATCGCCTCGGGTGGACTGTCGTGGTGGCGGAGCCGGTGTCACGGAGTGCGGCGGCCCTGCGAGAAATTCGGCTGCGCACCGCCTACATCGCGGCTGTATCTATCGCGCTGGCGCTGGTGGTAGGTGCGTTGCTCTCCCGTCAGCTGGCTGGCCCCGTCGTGGCCCTCAAGGACGCAGCACTCCACGTTGCCGATGGGGATTACGGTCGGTCGGTCCACACTCGCGGAGGCAGCGACGAGCTGGGTGAGCTGGCCCGAGCGTTCAACCACATGAGCGACCGACTCCGAGAAGACGCCCAGCGCATCCGCCGCCAGCAGGACGAGATCGCGGCGTTCAACGAAGAACTTCAAGAGCGGGTCGACGCACGCACCCGGGAACTAGAAGAGGCTCAGGACCGCCTCGTGCAGTCGGCGCGACTGGCCGCGGTGGGGGAGATGGGCGCGGGCATGGCACATGAGCTGAACAACCCCATCGCTGGCATTCTCGGACTCTCGCAGGTGCTGTTGTCGCGCGGCGGTGACAGCGCCGACGCCCCTTTGTTGCGTAGCTTGGAGTCCCAAGCGCGTCGTTGTCGGGAGATTGTGGGACAGCTCCTCGGTCTGTCCCGCGATGCAAGTGCAGGGTCGTCAGTCCCCGAGCGAATCGACGTCAATGTCCTGGCACGCGATGTCTTTGGCCTCGTGCGTGGACCGCTGGGGCAGCGCGGTGTGACTGTGGACATCATCGATGGTCCGGCCGCCTTCACGCGACTCGTGCGTACTGACCTCGGCCGAGCACTCGCGCAGATCTTGAGCAGCATCTCTGCGGCGGTCCCCAAGGGTGGTCAGCTGTCTATCCGCAGTGAACTGGAGGCCGAACAGGTTGTGCTGGTGTTGACTCTGGTGGCGCCGGTCATCGACGTCGGGGGCGACGACTGGCGGGCGTCCGGTCTCGGCTTCTGGGGGGCTCGGCGCACCCTTCGCGCGATGGGGGGGCAGCTGGTCGACCCCGGTGTGCTGCTCGAAGGCAGTGGGGAGTGGCGGATCGTGCTGCCGCGGGACACAGGTGCTGCATGAAGGAGCATCTGTCGGTATTGCTCGCGGCGCTGGCCGTGCTTGCTGTGGGCTACGGCGGCTACTTCGTGCTGTTTGCCGACCCCACGACCGGTCGTCTCATGGTCACCGCGGTGGCTGGCGAGGTCAGTCGCGTGGCGCCAGATGGCCGAGTAGAACCCGCTGGCACGGGTGACTTTCTCACTGAAGCCACCGAAATTCGGGTCGGTGAGTCTGGGCATGTCCTCCTCGAAGCAGGGGAGGGGAGTGAGCTTCGGCTAGAAGACCACACCAGCGTGCGCGTGCTGGCCGCCGATCGTCGTGGGGTGCGCGTTGAGCTCGACGAAGGACGGGTACAGGCCCGGGTGAGGGCAGGCTCGCGGGTGCTCGGCGTGCGAGCGGGTGTGCGGGAGGTCACGGCAGACGAAGGTGGCTTCCGGATGGCGCGCGACTCTGAAGGCACTGTGCGGGTGGCTGTCGACGAGGGGAGCGTGCGCATGGAGGGCCCCGATGGGCCACTGAGCCTCGCCTCGGGTCAGAGATTCGACGCGCGGATAGGTCAGCCACCTGTGATTCGTGACGCCGTGGTGGAGGAGCTTCTCTTGGAGATCCGCTGGCCGTCATTGCCTCCGGGTGAAGCCCCGGCGCCCGTCGATGGACGCACGCTTCCGCATGCCAATGTGCGGGTCCGTGGACCGCAGGGCACCACTGAGCTGCAGGCCGACGCCGAAGGACGCTTCCATGCGGAGCTCACCGTGCCCGTCGGCAGTCACTCGGTCTCGGTTGAGGTCGACGACGGGCTGGGCTCGGGGCGCTCGGAGACCGGCCAGCTGGAGCGGCCGATCGAGGTCCCGGTGGCCACCACCGAGGTGAGGTTCGGCGGATGACCCCGGTGGTCCTGCTGGCGGCGATCTTTTCGGGTGCCCACGCGGCACCGACTGTGCGTGCCGCACCAGTGGGAGGGCCTCTGGCGGTAGGGGAGTGTGGCCTGCTGGAGGTGCTGGTCGAGGAAGACGGGCGTCCGGTCGATGGTGTGCTTCAGGTGGAGCCACACAGCTCGCCCGTGCTGATGGGGCCAGGGCGATGGCATGTGACCTGGACTGGCGGTCCCGACGCTCAGACCTTGCATGGCACCTTCAGCCATGGGGGCAACACCCAGGCATTCGAGGTGGATCTGCAGCCTGCGCCAGCGTCGCCTTCATTGCGATGGCCCCAGAGTCTTCAGGGCGTGGCCGGATCCGACGTGCCGGTGGAGGTGGTGCTGGAGGGGAGCCTGTCGGGCCGGGTGGAGGACATCCGGGCGGCGACTGCGGCAGGCGAGCTCGCGGCCTTGCGATCCACCCCAGAAGGCATCGAGATTGACATCTTGCCGCCACCGACACCCTTCCCCCGAGCGATACCATTGTTGGTACAAGATGTCGCAGCACCGGGCGCTCCAGCTGATCTTGGGGTGTTGATACTGCGTGCGCGCACCACGATTCCAGTGCGCACCACGCCGGGCACCAAGGTGGTGGTGCAGCTTGGCGGGCGGACCCTGCCAGAGGTGGTGGCCGGCGACGATGGGGTGGCGGCGGTGTCGGTCTATGTGCGGCCGGGAGAGCAATCTGCCCGCATCTCGCTCGAAGACCCCGCGGGCAACCGGTCCACTAGCAGCATCCAGCTTGGCGGCGACCCCCGCCCACATCTAGTGGGGTTCGCGGTGCCGGGCCAAGGGGATGTACGCCAGCCGAGCATTGTCGTAGGGGCCACCCATGCGAGTGGGGCACCATGGACCGGGGCTGAGCCCCGATGTGCGACACCGTCTGGCCTCGCGATCGGGCTCGCCGCAGAGTCGAAGGGAGTCTGGCGGGGCCACTTGTCGGCAAGCGAAGCCGATGGCACGCGCACCGTCGAGTGTCACCTTGGACTAGATGCGCAGGCCACTCTGACCCTTCCGCGACCGACTCCTCGGCCCGAGCGCTTGGTGCTCCGGGTGTCCCCACCCGAGCTCGATGCCCGCGCCCCAAACGCCCTGGTGCGTGCCTGGGTGGAGGACCGACACGGCGACCGGCTCTCCATTGGACTGCCGGAGCTGACCACGAATGCGGGGACCTTGTTTGCGCGACAGTCCACATCCGACGCCGCGGCGTCGTCCTCACCGCCCGGTGTGGCCATCTTCGACTATGACGGCAGAGAAGCCATTGTCTCAGGCGGTGCGCGCATCGAAGCCCGCTGGTCGGCGCCGGCCGGCTCGGGTCCGGTCCGAGACTTTGACTTCGCCTGGAGTACCGACGGAACCACCCTGCAGCTGGCTGGACGCGCACTCGATGCGCAAGGACGCCCTCGCTTGGGGTCCGACGTTGTCTTCTCGGTCGGTGACCGCCGCCTGTCGGGCGAAGCACTCGACCAGGGCTGGACGGCTGCTAGTGTGCAGGCTCCGTCGGATGTGCTGTGGGTGACGGTCTCAGATCCATCCACCGGCCGAATGCGGGGGGCGTGGGTGTTGCTGGGCAGCTCTGGCGGCCCCGACTGGACTGCCGCGGACCTTTCCACCCGGCATGAGCTGCGCATCGTCACCGGGCCGGTGCGGCGTGTGAACCTACGCACAGACCCGCCCACTCTGATCAGCGCTGGCGGTCAGACCGCACGGGTCCGAGTGGAGCTGTTGGACCGTGATGGCAACCCAGTCACCGATGTGCCGGTGGAGCTGGTCGCATCGCGAGGAACCCTCACCGAGCCCCGGCGCCGACCCGACGGCACCATCGAGGCGACCTACACCCCTGCGCGGGAGGGAGACGCCGGCGCAGTCGAAATTCTGGTCCGGTCGCCCGAGGAGGCCTTTCCGACCACCGCCACACAGCTCGAGCTTGTCGCCGATGCGCTCCGGAGTGCGCCAGGACTTCACATCGGCTGGCTGGCCGGCTCGGACGGCTTGTCGAGTCCTTGGGTCGGGCTGGATGGCGACATTGCGCTCAACGCCCTCCCAGACTCGGTCCGGCTGCGGGTGGGCGTTGGCTTCTACGGCGCGCGGGCGACCGATGTTGATCCCAGCAGCGGGTCGCCGGTGCGGGTGAGCGCAGACCTCGTCCCTGTGGGCGTCGGCCTTGTTGGGCGCCAGACCCGCGCACGGCTCGTGACCTGGGTGGGTGGTTCTGTGCTGGTGGTGCCGTATTGGTTGCGGGTATCCGTGGGTGAGACCACCGGCGTGAAGGGGCTTGCTCTCGCACCTCCTGGGGCCCATGCCTTCGGTGGTGCCGGCTTCCGCACCCGCACTGGACAAGTCGACTTGTCGCTTGGCTACGTGTTCATCACCACGCTGTCGGGCAGCGGCGGCTGGCAGGGCGGCGCCGGCGGTGTGCTGTCGACCCTGGGCTACCGTCACGCCTTCTGAGACGGTTCTTCTGCGTCTTCTGCGTCTTCTGCGGAGGGCGGAATGGGACCACAGGGGATGAGGCCGAG